>ERZ1023701.162-NODE-162-length-25948-cov-61.886765_pt1 | contig 25948 bp, 10 predicted proteins | sample MGYA00380350_ERZ1023701 | MGnify/ENA primary metagenome ERZ1023701 (study PRJEB33179, sample SAMN07449025) | human gut metagenome | biome: Human-gut; feature: Human associated habitat; material: Faeces | host: Homo sapiens | place: India:Kasaragod | collected... | reverse complement strand
CAGCCGAACCGGATGTCAAAGAGAAAATCTTGGCATGAGGCCATCGCTGTCGGGCGAGCGTAAAGGTCAGGTTCTTGATGCGCTTAGCCAGTCCCATACCACGGAAGTCTGGGTGAACGATCAAACCTGATGTGGTGACATAGTGCTTGTTGCCCCATGTTTCGATGTAGCTGAAACCTGCGAACTTATCGCCCTGGAGTGCGATGACAGCCTTGGCTTCGCGCATCTTGGTAGCCACATATTCAGGTGAACGCTTGGCGATACCTGAACCACGTTTCTTTGCTGCTTCTGCGATTGTAGTCAGAATGGTGTCGATGTATTTGATGTGACTTTCGTCAGCCACCATTACTTTAACTTCTTCCATTTTCTCTTAAATATTTAATAATGTTCTTGTTTCTATTTCTTATTTATGGGTTGAATCAGTCGTGCAGACTGAGTTCAGGAATAACCACCGAAAGTGCATTGATGATCTCTTCTTCTGTAATTCCCTTTTTCTTGACGAGGAAGATGGTGTCATCTCCTGCGATGGTTCCCAGAATCTGGGTGATGTCGCTGTTGTCAATGTTGTAGGCAATGCTGCTGGCATATCCCGGTCGGGTTCTGATAACTACCATGTTGCCCGAGAAGTTGATGGAGAGGAATCCTGTTCCCATTGCCATGTTGCTGATCGGGATATGGTTGGATACCCGCTTGTAGAGTGCATCGTTCGGAAGTACGTATGTGTATTTGCCGCTGGATGAAGCTGCCTTGGCTACCTTCAGTAGCTTGAGGTCGCGGCTCAATGTGGCTTGCGTAATCTCAAATCCTTCCTGGGCGAGCGCTTGCAAGAGTTGATCCTGCGAACTCAACTCTTGACTAGAGATGAGCATCTTCAATGTTTCCAATCTGCTATTTTTTACCTTCATACGTTGTATTTTTATTCGTTTGCGGTTGCAAAATTACACAAAATATGCGAAACTGCCAAATAAATATTAGAGAAAATGCATTTTTAACGATAAAATGTTTTAAAAGTTTATTTTTATGCATGTTTTATGCAGTATATTTATGCATACGGCGTGTTTGCACTCTGTCTTCTTCTTCCTCATTCTTCCGGATAATGAAAGAAAAGTGTAGAAATTTCGTCTTCAAAGTGTATTTTCTACGTAGAAAAATTGCAGATATTGATTTTTTTGCTTATATTTGCAAAGTATTCCTCATTGATGCAATGAGTAAGTAAACTGCAATGAACAGAATAGTTACATTATTATATATATGGTTAGGTTGCATCCTTTCCATGCAAGCACAAACCCGTCATCAGATGGGGGGCATTTATTTCGCCTATCCCGGAGGTCCGTCAGCGCAGACTGGAACTTTCGGGACAGACTCCTGCTGCGTGCTTGATTCCTTGAAAGGCGCTTTGCCAGATTCCCAAAAGCATGCTCTCAAGGATTCCCTGATTCCTTCGTCGGGTCTTATCCCAGCCGGATTTACTCCTTTTTATGTCAGTCATTACGGTCGCCACGGTTCCCGATGGATGGCGCATGACGACCGTTATGTATGGATATGCAGGCATTTCGAGGATGAGAGTAATCTTACTCCGCTCGGACTGCAGGTGAAGGGAATGCTGACGAGAATGTGGGAGAATGCCAGGGGAAATGGTGGAAAGCTCACCCGTCTCGGGGCATTTCAGCATCAGGGCATCGCCCGACGCATGTTTGCCCACTTTCCGCAAATCTTTGCTGCCGGCAATCAGGTGAAGGCACGTTCCAGCATCTCTGACCGTTGTGCCAGGAGTATGCAAGCCTTTACTTCGGAATTACAGCTCCTCCAGCCCCAGTTGAACCTGGATGTGAAGACCGATTCTGCTGATATGGCATGGATAGCCCACGTTTCTCCCGAAATCAAGGCGCTGGCAAGCAGAACCAAGGTGGAACCTCTGATTTCTCCCGACAGATTTCTCCGTCAACTCTTCAAAGACATCTCGAAGATTGATGAACCGATGAAACTGATGGTCGAGATGCATGCCATCACTTCATCCATCCAGGATGTGGGCTTGAATTTCCCGGTTTATCCTATCGACATAGAAGAAGCCTTGAATGCCCTCTTCACGGATGAGGAGTTCCAAGCCATCTATGAGGCAAACAACCGTCGCATGACCATCGTCAATGGCAACGAACCTACCAACGAGTCGATTCCTGCACGCTGTGCCATTCCGCTCTGGCAGAACATCGAGGCTGAGGCTGATGCCGCCCTGCGTGCTCGCCAGTCGTCGGCAACCCTTCGCTTCGGTCACGATACGGCACTCTATCGCCTGCTTTCGCTCCTCTTCAATACCGCCCATCTTCCTCCAAGTGCCAAGGATGATGAGGAACAGGTGGTTTTGGGCGATGATGTGGACAGGATGGATAGGGTGGTTCCGATGGCAGCGAATCTGCAGATGATTTTCTATAAGAATGCCCAGGATTCCGTCTTGGTGAAGTTCATGCTCAACGAGAAGGACATCAAGATCAATATCCTCTCACAGGTGGAGTATGGCACGTGCTACTATCCTTGGAACCAGTGGAAGAAGCAGATGCACGAACGTATCCACGACCTGGAGCACATCCGCCAGCTGAATGCCATCAATACGATGGTTGGCACGGCACAGGCCAACACGCAGAGTGCCGGCCTGTTTGGCAAGGGCAGCGAGGAGCATGGCCAGACCCTGCCTGCCGTACTCGTTCCGAATGGTCAGAACTTCTGGACTCCGCAGACCCAGGATACCGAACAGAAGTGCATCGCACCTTATTATTATAAGGACTCCCTTTTGCAGGGTTTCCGCTGTAGCCATTGGATAGTGGGTGGCTGCATGCAGGATTACGGTTCCTTTACCGTTGCCGCCCTGGGCGACGAGTTGAGGCTCCAGCCCGAGCAGCGTGCCACTCCTTTCAGTCATGCCGATGAGGTTTCGCATCCTCATTACTATGCGGTGAATCTGAAGAAGGAGCATCTCAAGGCAGAAATGACGGCATTGAGCCATACCTCCATCCTCCGTGTCACTCCCGAAAAGGACCAGCTGGTGCATCTGGTCATCAATCCGAATAGTGATGAAGGGCAGGGCTACATCGAGATTGATACCCTCAATCATGTGGTGTATGGCTATAATCCGGTGCATCGCATTTACCAGGGATGGGGCGAGTCGGCTGGTTTCAGCGGTCACTTCGTGCTGGCTTACGATGCCAGAGACCTGGTGGATTACGGAGTGTTCGAAGGTGACAACAGAATTAGCAAGGGCTTGAAGATGCAGGATAAGCCACGCATCGGTGCCTGGCTCACTTTTCGTGGAAAGGCGGGCAAGGCGATGGAGTGGATGTCGGGCACTTCCTTCACCTCCCGCGAGAAAGCCCTGGCAAATCTCAATGCCGAGAACTACAACTATGGCGGCTTGGATTTCTATAGCATGATGCAGTTTGCTGCCGATTTGTGGTGCGACCGTCTGCATACCATCGATGTGGAGCATCACGACCAGGCAAAGGTCAACCAGTTCTATGGTGCCCTGTATCGCTGTTCCTTCCTCCCTCACGAAGTGAGTGATGTGGGTGATGAAATCAGATATGATGATTTCTCCATGTGGGACATCTATCGTGCCGAATTGCCGCTCTATACGCTTATCACCCCGAAGCGTTCGGGCGAGATGATGCAGTCGCTGGTCAGGATGTATCAGAACCGTGGCTGGCTTCCTGCTTTCCCATGCTGGAACAGTTATACGGCTGCGATGATTGGCGACCATGCCAGTGCCGCCCTTGCCGATGCCTACGTCAAGGGTATCCGCAACTTCGAAGCGCAGAAGGCTTACGAGGGAATGCGCATGAATGCTTTCTCTACACCTTATATATATAAGGAGTATCAGGAAGGAAAGGGACGCCGTGCCATCCAGTCGTATATCAATAATGGCTACATTCCTCTGGAGGATATGGTGGAGGAAGCTTATCATACCAACGAGCAGACTTCACGCACCCTGGAGTATGCCTACGATGATTTTGCCGTGGCGCAGATGGCGAAGGCACTGATGGATTCCTGCAGGGATGCTTTGCAGCGACAGAAATATCAGGAAGATTACAACGAACTGATGCGCCGTTCCGAGAATTGGCGCAATGTCATCAACCCCGTCTCGGGTTGGGCGGATGGCAGATATGAGAATGGAAAATGGCTGAACAATAAAGACCTGGTTCATCGCCAGAGCTTCATCACCGAGGGTGCTGCCTGTCATTATACCTGGTATGTGCCCCAGAATCCGGAAGGATTGTTTGATGTGATCCGCCATAGCAAACCGATGGATAAGAAGGAGAAGAAGGCAGAAGATAAGGTCATCTACCGCCTGGACAGGATGTTCGACAAGGGATGGTACTGGCATGGCAACGAACCTTGCCATCAGATAGCCTATCTTTATGATGCTGCCGGAGCTCCGGAGAAGACCCAGCAATGGGTGCACCACATCCTGCAGACGGAGTATAATGATACCCCGGGCGGTTTGTCGGGCAATGATGATGCGGGTCAGATGTCGGCATGGTATGTATTCTCCTCCCTGGGTTTCTACCCGGTTTGTCCTGGCACACCTTATTATTATATAGGTACGCCAGGTTTCGACAAGGTGACGCTGAATCTGGAAAACGGAAAGAAGTTCATCTTGTCAGCCCGAAGAAAGGATGCAGGCAGCTACCTCATCCAGTCTACCTCTCTTAACGGAAAACCACTGAATGGTTATCGCCTCTCTCACCAGCAGATAGTGAGTGGAGGGCAACTGCTTTTTGAATTGAAATAATAGAATCATAGAAATTAATACTGTAGGCGTAAGCCTGGCAACTAGATCAATTAACAGATAAGTATATGGATGCTGTAACGAGTTTTATTTATGGAATGAGCATGATGTTCTTTTCCATGATGGCATGGATGTTTTGGCGTAAGGGCAGTGAACGGCTCTTCCGCCTCATCATGCTTTTGATGTTGATAGCGGACGCACAGTGCCTGAAAGACCTCGTGCTCTTCTACTACAAGGGTTTCGGCAGTACGGAGGGATGGTATTTCACCTCCGCTGTCGATATGTTTATCATTCCGTTCTATAGCTTTGTGCTGATGGAACTGGTAAAACCGGGATGGACCACCTGGACCAAGGCGGTGGTGCTGGAGTTGCCTTTTGTGCTGCTTCCGCTCTTGTTTCTTATCTCGGGTGCCAACATCTATTTTTATATTCTCTCGGTATGGGGTGCCGTTTATGGCGTCACCACCTTCGTTGTACTCTTCTTCCTCATCCGCAGGTATCATCGCCAGCTCAAGGAGCGTTTCTCCTATCAGGAGAACATCAACCTTTCCTGGCTCCTTGCCATCCTGGGCAGTTTCTTCCTCATCCTGATTATCTGGACCTTGAGCTGCTTTGTCATCGACGGAGGCTTCGACAATCTTTATATGGTCTGCTCCCTGGCTATCTGGATGTTCATCTGTTACTTTGGGTATCGACATGAGTCGGTGATTGATGAACTGAAGGATGTGGAGGCAGCGCATGCAGAAGCTGCTCCGCAAGAGAGTGAAGAGGAAAAGCAAGGTCTCGCCACCGAGGTGCAGCGTCTCTTTGAAGTGGAGAAAATCTATCTCAATCCGCGACTCAAACTCTCGGATGTGGCACACATGGTGGGCACCAACCGCACTTATCTCAGCAGGTATTTCAATCAGGAGAATGGCAGCACGTTCTATGATTTCGTGAACAATTACCGCCTCCGTTATGCGGAAAATCTGCTTCGAAACTCAGAATCTTCCATTCTGGAGATTTCAGAGAAGTCGGGATTTAATTCCCTTTCCACCTTTAGAAGAGTCTTTTCTTCTGCTTATGGTTGTTCGCCTAATGAATTTAGAAATGCTCTGTAAATGATTGTAAACCAACTGAATTTACGAAATGAATGCATGTTTTTTACGAAATGAGTTTTGGTAACAGGCAATAAAAAAGATACTTTTTGTTCAAATGGCGTCTTTTTTTTACCAAATGAAGCATCACTTTCGGAGAAAAAGCTTATCTTTGCATCAGAATTTTCTAGATTAGGTTTACTTATCATTTGCTTTTGATAGAACACATAAAGAGGTTGGCTAACCCGTGGAGGGCAAGCCAACCTCTGCTTTTTTATTTCTGTTGAAATCTTATTCCTTGTTGCTTCCGAAGATGCGAAGCAGATAGAGGAACAGGTTGATGAAGTCGAGGTACAATGTCAAGGCTCCGATGAGTGCCAACTTCTGAGCACCTTCGCTCATGTCATACTGTGTCTGGAGCATGTGCTTAATCTTCTGGCTATCCCATGCTGTGAGACCGGTGAAGATAGCAACACCCACGTAGCTCAGGATGTAGTCAAATCCAGAACTCTTCAGGAACATGTTTACTACGGTGGCGATAATCAAACCAATCAAAGCCATGAAGAGGATCTTGCCCATCGAGGTCAGGTCCTTCTTGGTGGTGTAACCATATACAGCCATGGCACCGAAGGTTCCGGCTGTGATGAAGAACACCTTGGCAATGCTGGTCATCGTGTAAACCACGAAGATGGAAGAGAGCATCGCTCCGTTCAATACCGAGTAGACGATGAAGAGCAGGGTAGCCGTGCTTAACGACAGGCGGTTCAGGGCACCTGTGATAATGAATACCAGGGCGAGTTCAGCGATGACCAGTCCGAAGAGCAAGCCTCGGCTTGTCATCAGCGTCATCATCAGGGTTGGGCTGGCAGCCACGCCGTATGCAGTAACACCCGTAATAACGAGAGCCAGGGTCATCCATGTATAAACCTTGCGCATCAGTGCGGAGAACACGCCGCTCAATCCACGCTCCTTCTCATTGATAGCAAAGCCGTTGCTTTGCTGTTCATTCTGATTATTAATCAGATTGTACATTTCCTTTTCTGTCATAGTTTTATTTTCTAATTGTTGTGCAAATACAAAGCGCAAAGATAATGCCAATTATTGAAACTAGCGATTATCTCTGCGCTTTATTAACATTTATTCCGTTCTTTTACGGCTTTCCGACTGTTTTGACTGGTTTTTATCTCATTCTTTTCAGTCTTCGTCCGTGTCCTCATCCCTTATTTCAGGGCAATCTTCCTTACTGCCACCTGTTTGCCGCCACGTGTCACTTCTACGATCACGTTGCCCTGGATGGCTGTGCGAACCTGTTCCTTCTCAGCCTTTGCCTTCTTCTGGAGGGCGAGAACGCCATCGGCAGCATACACGCTGATGAGGTCGTTTGGCTGGAGCCCCTTGAGGACGATGGTTCTGAATCCGATAGCCTGGATGCTGATGTCTGACTTCATGTCTGTTGCCATGCGGTTGAAACTGATGGTGAAGCGATGGTCCTGCTCGCCTGCCTGGCTTGCATGGAATCGGTAATCGCCTTCCTTCAGGTCGATAGCCTTTCCGGTTTCCTTGTCCTTCAGCCATACGGTTTCGTATTCGCTGGCATCGCATTCTTCAGGAATGCTGATGCTGTATTCACCGGTTTCCGGCAGACTGATTCCGATGGTCTGTTCTGCTTCAATGCTGATGGCAGAGAGGAGCGAGTAGCGTCCGCCGTTGCGGGTAGCATAGATCTGAGCATTCTGGCTGGTCATCCATTTCACACCGTCGCTTCCCAGGTCGAAATCTGATTTCGCCTCCTGTGCAGGAACTGCGTTCAACTGAAGCTGGTCGTCTGCAGGAGTGCCGTTGCCGGCTCTGCTTATTCTGCTATTCTGCGTGATGGCGATATCGAGGGCTCGGGTGTTTCCGGCGTATGCTTTACCAGCTTTTGCGCCAGAATGCTCCACGATCACGCTTTCTGAATTATCCAGAGTGGCAGTCTGCGTAAACACGGCATCCATTGCCGGGATGTAGCCATCCGTTGAAACACCCGTGGCTAAATCATAGGTATTGATAGCCTTGTAGCTGCTGTCTTCTTTGCATTGGTAGATGACTCTGTCATATTCCATATCGCTATAGTTCATGGCGCAGAGATAAGGAGAACCGAAGAGGTTCCAGCCCATGTTCTCCTTGTGGGTGAACTTCAAGCCGCCACCATTGCTGCTTGACCATGGCTGCTGGTTGTTGTTCTGTACCAGGGTAATCTTATCTAGCAGACTCCTGTTGGTCTTACCGTCTTTCTCCGTGTAACTGATTCCATAGAAGCGAACGGTCTTGTTGCCATTAGCATCCATTCTAAAACCTGCGGTAAAGTTTCGCTGGTTATCCACACCTCTTACCCATGCTTTACTATCGTTTTGGTCAAACTTATAGTCGTATTTGGCACGGGTTGCAGCATTATAGTAGTAGGCTACTACGCTACCATCAGCAGGATTATTTGTGCCCTCAACCTCCATATTGGTAGCCTTGAAAGGCATGGAGAAGAAGTTGGTGCCTGCCTTCAAGTTTCTTTCCACGGCAAAGTTGGTGAGGTTTACATAACTGTTGTTGCCTCTTAAACCAGCGTGGTGCTTCAAGAGTAGGAAGCCAGGACTGAACGGATTCGTCTCTGTATAGAATGTGTTGTCGAGTTTCAGCTCCTTGTCTTCTGTCATGACATAGACCACAGATTTACCATGAGGATAATCGTCCTGGTTTGCTGTAGCATCGTTTGTCAGATACCAAGTCTCAAAACATCCGTTGTCTACGTTGTTTCTGATGCGTTGGTTGCCGGCAAGGTCATGGTTGTGCATCACCTTGTTGATGCATGCGTTGGTTTCTCTTGCGTCTGCATTGGCGTTGATGTTGGCTTTGTCAGTCTCGTCAAGCTGGTACTTCCAGTATTCATCTTTCACATATTTATTATAGGTGGTTACAGATGCTCTGTTGGCAGCACTACCCGTTGTTGATGGTAATGCGCCAGAAGCAGTTACATTGACGGACTTCACATTCTCCACGCTTCCTAATGCCAGACTGTTGTAGAGCAAACCACTTGCATCTCCAGTTACCTTTGCATTTGCATCGAGGATAGAGGTAGAGAGCATGCTGTTGCCATGGAGACTGACGTTGCCCGAAACCTTGAAACCATCTACAATACACATTCTGGCTTCTGTACCAGTAGTTGCGTTGTTGAGTGTCAGTCCATTGATGGTAGACTGACTGGCAGACTCAATGATTCCTTTTCTCTGAGTAAGGAGATCCTTTACGATAGCTTCTGGTTCTGTTTTAGAACTTTTTTCTTTGCGCATCGAACCAAACATCTTGACGCCTGGCATGCTGATGTTCACGTTATCAGCCTTCAGATTCCTATCTACGAAGACGTAGCCATATTTACCTGCATTCTTGTTGGCATAAAGCTCAGCCAGGTTGATGGCGCCTTGCAGGTCGTTGGTTGGGCTTTCCCAGCTTTCACCTGTTCCTGCAACAGCAGAACCTTCTTTTACATAGATAACCTGAATCATCTTCGTGTCGCATTCGTATGCACCGATATCGATGTTGTCGCCAATCAGACGGGCAGTATTGCCCAAGTCCTTTTCTGAGTTTATATCAGCATTTAGCTGATATTTGTCGTTGCTTCCTTGATCAAGTAACTTGAGGCTAGGTCGAATTCTATAGTCACCGTTGTTTGGATCAACGAAGTTCGGACCATTTAGCACATCTCCGTTTTCTGTATTCGCAGGGAAGGCAATGTCATTATTTGCTTCGTTCTTTGTATCGTTATCTTTAATCGTGTTGTCTCCATTGTTCCAAGTTAAGGAGTTATAGATGCTGCCTGTTCCTTGCACACCTCGTCCTATGTTGTTGACAAACGTAGCGTTTGTAATATCTGCAGATTGTGAGCCGGAAATTGTAAGTCCTGCTGCTTTTCCGTTAGCAAACAAAACATTCCACATCTTTATTCCACATCCTAACGAGTTATCTACATACATTCCAACTCCACTATTGTGTCTGAAGGCGCTATGATGTACCTTCAATAGACTACCCTTTCCGCCATTATCCTTATTTATCAAAGCCTTTACTCCCACACCACTCTGGTTCTGGAATGTGAAACCGGAAATAGTTACCGGCTTACCATTCGTTACGATATTGAGCAAGTTTGTGGTTTCGCCCACCTTTGCTGGGTTCTCAATGAGTACCGAAGGTTTACTGAAGTCTTGCACCTCTGTTCCGTCAGCATTCTTCGAGCCTGTACAACCACCTACAAGTTCAATCGATGTTATATACTTAGCCTTTTCGTCATTGTTCACAATGAGAGAGAAGGCATCGCCGCTAGAGTAGGTTGGCGAATAATAAGTACCTCCACGTACAAACACCTTTCTGTTGTTGTTGGTTGTAATACCAGCAGCTACGTTGCCTGAAGGGTTAGCCATGGCAATGATGGCACCACGAAGGTCGGTGCTTTGATTATCCCAACTGCTACCATCGCCATTTCCTTTCTCTTCCGTTCCGATATAAACCTTTTCTAAGTCTGTAAACTTGAATACATACTGGAATTCATACATACCGATGTCGATAGGCTTTAAAGCTTTATTACCCCTCTCGTCTTTCGGACCTACGTATCTGTTGTAATCCGAACCATTGGCAGGACGGATGTACTCAGATGGATAACCATATCTCTTAAGGCGAGCATTGTGCATAGTCCACCAATTCAGATATTTACCAGTCTCGTTTTTATCGTCTTTATCCTTGCTTCCATCTCCTGCATCTGTAAGCACAGAGATAGCCTGTGGATTCCACTTGGCATCCTGTGTATAACCTTCGTAACCCTTTGTCGTTGTAGGCGCTGTGAAGCGTGGACCATCCGATGCGATGTTCTCCTTGTTCAGCTTGATGTTACCATCCTTTGCAGTAGAAGCAGGTAATTCATCCCAGGCGCAGTTGCGCATGTGCCCTCTCTTGAGGAGAACTTTGTCACCCTCAGTTACAGTTGATTCATTACCCCAAATGGCGGTATTATATAATATAGGTGTAATCGTACCGCTTTCCACCTCGTTCTCCACATGGATGGCTCCGTCTTGATTTGCCTTGTTGTTCACGATAAGGCTGTTCACGATGTAGGCATCCTGATAGCCCGGCTTCATGTTGCTAGCATCATCAGCTCTACGGATATAGATGGCTCCACCTTGTGAAACTTGTGTGCCCATGGACTTATTATGGGTCACATCGTTGTTGGCTAAGAGCGAGTTGATGATATGCAGGTTTCCATTCTCTGAATTCGTGAGATAGAGATAGATGGCTCCTCCCTTACCAGGCAAGGCAATCTTATCCTGACTTGCCTTTTCCGATACGTCTCTATTGCCGCTGATTGTACTGCCGATGATGTCAAGACTTGCATTGTTGGCATAGATTGCTCCGCCATGCAGACCGGAGTTCTTGATCAGTCGGCAACGGTTCAATGTATAGTTCACGCGGTTGGTGTAGATACCTCCTCCACGACCAATCTCGGCAACTTCTTCATCTTCTCCTTCTATAGTTTTCAGCTCTGTCATGGTTTCGCCATTCATAATGGTAATACCATCTAATACAACTTCGTTGTTCTGAGAAGATTCCGCATTACTGTAGACCACATGATATACATTACGTTCCTTTTCCGATGCCTTGATGTCACCGGAAAGAATCGTAGGATTCTGGAACTCCCATGGCTCTATCAATCCGTTCTTGTTGTTGTCGGTCATGTAGTTGGAGTTGCGATTTGCCAGAATATCTTTGATGTCTCCATCAGGAACCAAAGTTTTGCCTCCAAAGCTTGTTAGCTCATCTCCAGTTTTGTTTTCTGTTCCAGGAACCAAAGGAGTTGAAGAATACAGGTCATCTTTCGAGAAACTGCCGAAGATATCTACGTTCACAGGGATGGTGAAGCTCTGCAAGCGGCGGTCTATCGTGTTTTGCTCTGGCGAAAGGTCTTTATTCTGTCGCATCTTGCTCGGCTTGTAGGTTCCACCTGTCATCAGAATCTCGAAGTGGGTATTATCATTCGCCACATTCTTTTCTCGTGCCTCATTGATGTAATCGAGGGCTGCTTCGAGACTGTTGAAAGGAGTCAGGAAGGAGCGCCCATAATACTTTGCCTTCTCTTCTTCTGTTACAATCTCACCACCTGTCTGAGAAACGAACAGGCGCTTCAGAAGCTTGGTTTTATCAAACGCAGGCAGATCAGATGTGTATGCACCTGCTGTCTGTTGCTTGGTCATGGTTCTTTCCTTACCGGTAATGTCGTAGCTGCTGATACCATAATCCTTCCATGCATTGACGTATTCTTTCTCAACTCCGTTGCTAATCAATGGTGAATAGGCACGAGGCTTGAAGATTTTGTTGTCGTTGAAATAACTGTCCAGGTCGCTGGTCATTTCCGTGTTCATTCTGTTGGCTGGCAACGCCATCTTCTCTACGAAACAATAGTTGTATGGATAGAATAATTCTTCCGAATATTTTCCGATTCCCTGCAGAAAGTCGTGAGACTGATAGTTCACATCACCGCTGATGTTGTTGTCGGTCTGTGCCGAATTTCCCCATATCACGGAGTTACCGCCAATCAGGGAGTTCTCTTCCTGGTAGATTCCGCCACCAATGGTCGCCTCGTTTCTGGCAATGGTGCATGAGATGACGTAGGCATGGTAGTTCTTGGTGTCTTCGTTCTTATCGTTGGAACGGAGCGCATAGATGGCACCACCTTTCTGTGCCTTGTTTCTTACGATGACACTACCGCTTACGATGCTACCTTTCAGTAGCGTGAGAGCACCGCCTTGGGTAGCCTGACAGTCGGAAATTTCACAGTTGCGTACATGTGCCATTCTTGGCACAATGGCTGCACCACCCATACTCTTGAAGCCCGACTTGTCGCTTGCGTTACCGTCTATCAGGCGACAGCCATCTATGATGGTATTGTCTGTCAAGGCAGAAGTGTTGTAGTTGTCATAGTTGCCCGTAGGCCATTTGCCGAAGCACACGGTGTGGTAGCCGTTCACCTCCTGGTTAACGGCAGAACCTTCTTTTACTTCGGTCTTCGCGCTTAATACCGTCTGGTAAGTGCTGATACAGTCGCGCTTATCATTATCCCAATTATAGGTTTCTGCTTTCGGCTTTCCTCCTTCCTGGTCACCCTCATAGTAACCACCCATCAGGCATACTCCATTAGGAATCAGGAAGGTATAACTCTGCGGATCGCTAGGGTCTGCCAGCGTATTGGCATGATAAGTAAAGCGCTTTCCGGTTTCATCAGCCTGATAGCCTGCCACTTTTACATATACCTTATGTTTTAGGGTGTTATCTGTGATGTCCCGGTTCTCTGTTTCAAATTTCTTTCCGGCAGCAGTCAGCACGTCCTGCAGCTTGTCTGCACAGGCAGCGTTTTCCGGACTGTCTCCACTTCTGTTTCCCCATCCGTTTTGGGTTACATAATAAATGTAATCTACAATACCTGCGCTGTTTGTCTTTTTCTGTGGTGCGATATTGGTAGTATTATCAGCCTCATAGGCACCGATATCAATGGCGCAGTCCTTGATACGGTTGGTATAGTCCATATCGGTTTCCGGAAGGATGATTCCATTTCCTACATTTGTGGTTCCACCATTCAGACACTTGTTACCCGTCAAACCACCCGCCTCGTACAGACGGAAGTTGTTCTTCAGTCGGGCATTGCGGAAGCGGAAATTCCCTTCATTTCCACTTTCGTAGGTCTGGTCCTCAAATGGGAAAGCCAGATTCGTGCCAGTGAAATTTCCATCGCTTTCCAGGAATTTACTGTTGCTGTCAATACTGTTCATGTAGCAGTTGTGGGATGGATTCATCTTGTCCGATGCAGCTGAGTTTACCTGATCTGTAATCTGCTTGCCGTTGTTATAATTATCATAGATGATACAGTTGTAGAGTGAAAGCTGCGATTCTACTCCGGTATTGCTGTCCTGATAATGGTAGATGCCAGTTCCGTTTGTCGACATGTTGTAGGCGATGGTGTTGTTGTAGAATTTGGCACTCTCCAGGAAGATACCTCCACCCCAGCTGGTTCCGTTATAGCAGCGGTTGTTTGCCACCACAAGGTTGTAGCCGGTACCTTGAATCATATAGGCTCCGCCTCCATAACTTTCTTCGCTGCTGGCAAAGCTCAGGTTTCTCAGCAGGTAACTGTTGGAAATTTTACTGTTTTCACCATCCATATACAAACCGCCACCACGCACGCGACTGCCATGGTTGAAGTTGTTGACGATGATAAGGTTTTCCAGTTCTACTCCTCGGAATACACGCACACCAGCTCCTCCGTCACGGTTGGCACCAGGATAGTTGATGATGTAGCCATGACGTACGGAGAAACCATCCCATTTGGCATACTCGTAATCCTTGTAGTAGATGTTGTCTTTTAAATATCCTTTGTAGCGTACAGCATTACCGTCGGTACGTAAGGTGTTTCCATTACCCGATGGTGACCAGGTAGGAAGGCATACGTCTGGCTGATACAGTACATAATGGCGCTCTGTTTTCCCGCTGTTCATCAACGTCTTGGTATAGCCATAATTTGAACCATCTTCAGGTTTGTCTTCCTGATACCACATTTCTTTGCTGTTGTCTGTGAAGTATACAGGCGATTCCTTTCTGATTTGTAGAATGGTCTCATATTTGGTCTTGTTCAGATTCTCGTATTCCTTGCGTGCCGGCACGTATTGTGACAGCAGCGGATGGCGGTCGTCTTCTCCAGGATTGCCTTCGTATGGGAAACCGCCTATTACCTCTACCTTGTCTCTTACAACAAAGCCTTTGTAGTCGGTATAGATGCCTGCACCTACCCAAACCACAACCCGGTCTTTCTTGTCTGTGATATTCTCATTCAACTCTGCTGCTCTTTCCACTGCGTATTGCAAACCGCTGATGTATTGCTCCTCTCTGTTGTTGGTAATCTTGTTATAGTTTTTCCAACTATAAGAATAGGCTGACTTGTTATCTGAGTTTGTCCAGAAATCGCCGTAAGAATCAATCTTGGAACGATACTCGCCGTTAGTCTGACTATATTCTGTATTGTCAATCGTGGTGCTAAGCAGCGTATTGTCACTCTGCTTTACATAGAAATCATTGCCTGTTCTATTCTTTTTATTGTTACACATGGCGTTGCCGATGATAGCCTTGTCCCAGCTGCTTCCGTCATATTCGGTATTTGATTCATTCAGAAGATTGAAGTTTGGGTTGCCGTCCTGGTCGTCATTATTGGCATCGCTACTACTTTCATACTTCTGGTTGTACGAACGCACGTAGATAATCTTTCCTGCTTTTGGCAGGAGAGCTTCGTATGCCCCTAGGTCGGGAACACCACCTAGGTCGCGGTCTTCGCCGGTGATGTCCTTGGCTGTTGTGGTTGCATTGCTTTCTTGGACGCTGTTGATGATGGCGCCAGCCTCTGCAGAACTGGTCAGCGGGCGGAAGGATGAATAGCCTCCGTAATAAACGTTGCCGCTCATCTTGGCACCCACTTCATTGGTTGGGTTGCTGAAGTTCATGGCTCCGTTTTTTCCCAGAGTGTTGATATCCATGCTGTTCTTGCATTCCGAACCATCCCATGTGCCGTTGATGTTCAGTTTGTTTCCTACAGCATACGAGGTTCTCTTCACAAGGTCGTAATCTGGTGCTACTCCCTCATTATTGATGATGCTTACATGGTTGAGTGTGAGAGAGTTGTTGCAGCCTTGTTTTTTGTTCAGATAGATGATGGAAGGCAGCCCCGAAGAACTTGGATTAAGCGGATCCTTGCTCGTATTGTTATTGATGACGCAGTTTTCCAGTTCCAATTTCACATTCACGGCATCCGGCATGGTAGCGATAGCACCGCCATCTGTCGCTGTATTGTTCTCAAAGATGCAATTCTTCAGCTTCACGGTAGTTGCTTGGCTGCTCTGGTCCATGCTGCCTATCAGCATGCCGCCACCATAAGGCATGTAGGCAGTACCGGCAGCGTATGCATGGGTAAAGGCATAGCCGTCGATGGTGATGTTGGCACCCGCTTCGATGCGGACCAGATGGTAGAGGCCCTCGTTGAGTTCAGAACCGTTCAGGTTTCCGTTCAGTTCGGTGCGGTATTTGATAGGGTCACGGTCTTCATCTTTCGGATTCGGGTTCTCCGAATACTCCGGATAACCGCCATATATGGTTACAGGAAGTACGCAAGGTTGAATGTTAAAGGTGCATGACCTGGCATCTGTTTCCTCGAACGTGTAAGCAATCTTTGGTTCGAAGATACCCTCACGACCGCAGATTTCAAACTCCCATCCGCTGTTCTTCTCAATAGTGAAATCCTCTGGTGTAGTATTGTCCTTGGTAACTACCTTGATATTGTCCCCAGCCTTGATGTCGGCAAGATAACCGAGAATTTCATCTACAGATGATGAGGTATAGCTCTTTTCCCACGACTCTCCTGTTCCGTCCACCAGTTCTCGTGAACGGTCAAAGTAGATGCGCAGGCGTTTTTTGTTGTTATTCTTTTCAAATACAAGGTCGTGGTTGTCAGCCATATAGGCTCCTGCTGACGGAACCGAACTGATAGCTTTTCCGCTCAGGTCTATTTTTGGCTGATACAGGTAGGAAGATGGCAGGAGAGCATAGCTGATGCCCACGTTGCGCAGTCGGCTACCTGTCAATGTTTCCCAGTAATAGTTCACCGTCTTCATTTTTGTAAGAACGCCACGGTTCTCGTCGAAGGCTTTCACCGTGTTGTAAGGTGCTTCAGTACCCATCACGAATCCCTTGCCAGAGTAATACGTGTTGATGGAGATGGTTCCGCTCTGATAGGTGCTGGTCCATTTGGCTGCATTTACATCCGAGATGGCGTTGTTGTAAAACTGTACGGTCTCTTCTGATGGGTTGGCTGCATAAATCTGTGCCATGGACGCAGAGTTGATGGTGCCTGATTTGTGCTGGAGCAGCGAGTTGTTCCAGATGACGTTGTTGGCAAGAAGACCCTTTTTCTTGATATACACACCACCTGTATTGGATGACAGCTCGTCAGCAGGATCCGAGGTGTTGTTGGTATAGTTGTTGACGATGGTGTTGTTAATCACCAGTCCGTGACCATCCAGATACACAGCACCATTTCGGGTACTGGTATTGTTACTGATTACCGAGGTGGCAAGAATCTGATAATAGGCTTTCTCCGAGTTGGTAGCGTCACCATTCAGATATACACCCGCTCCCTGATAGGCAGAGCAGTTGGTTACCATGCTTCGGGTGATGAAGCCGGCTTCGTCTATATAGATACCTCCGCCCTGGTAAGCCGAACAGTCGTATACCAGGTTACCTTCTGTCTGTCCGTTTTGGCAGTAGATGCCGCCGCCACGAGGCTTGATGTTTCCGCTTTCTTTCATGCCCGAGTTACAGAATCTCACGGTGCAGTAGCGCATTCGGGCTGACGGGTCATTGATATAAACGCCCGCACCACAGCCTGGGGCGTATTGGGTAGCGCCCGTTCCCTTATATGTACCTCCCTCAATGGTGAAGCCTTCCAGATATACTTCGTCCGTAAAGGCTTCTCCTTCAGGCAGAGGAGCAAACCATACCACATGATAGGACTCGCTGTTCTGTATGTTCCAGGCTTCATCACTATTGTTCCAGATGGCATCGTCGCTTCCCTTGAATCCCGAACCTCTGATGATGGATTCCTGTTTCCAGCCCCATGGCTTTAAATCCTTGGATTCCTCGATGCGCTTGGAGCGTTTTTCCTCAGTTCCATTAAACGCACCATAAACGCTGATGCCATTCTTCATCAGCAGGGATACCGGGGATGATGCATCGGTAAGGATGCGCTCTTTTACTTCATAGGTTCCGGCTGCTACCCAGACTTCGCCTTTCTCGCCTGGTGCCTTTTCTGCCAAATCGTTGATGGCCCACTGGATATCGTCCGTGGCATCATTCCATGTTGATCCGTCGCCCTTTCCCTCTTTCTTGGACTTCACGTATCTGATGCGTCCTGCCTTCATTCGGGCATACTCGTAGGCGCCGATGTCGATGGTGCTTGTCTGGTAGCGTGTTCTACCCATGATGTCGGTAGAAGTTGTTTCCAGGTTTGCATCAACTACAAGATTTTTGTAGTATTCTAGTTTACCCTTGTTCAAAAGGGCAGAGGTCTCTTCGAAAGTGAAGGCGGTGCTGTATAATTGCTTCAGGTTACTGCTGAATGAGAAGTCGTAACCCTGGGTCACGGCACTCTGCTTGAACCAAGGGGCTGGCTCAATGCCGTGGTTCTCGTTGCTGATCCTTACGTTCCCGTTGGCGTCGGTATTGGTATCGGGATTGGTTACCTCTACTTCCGGAAAAGCACAGGAATGGAAGGCAGGACGGCTGTCTTGCTTGCTGAGTGCCGTGGAATGCCAGAGCACGCTGTTGTAAACTGCTCCGCCGTCAATGCTGTTTGATGCCCCGTCTGTGGTGAGGTCTGCTGCTGATACGGTGTTGGCAATTACAGAACAGTTGACGATTTTCGATGTGCTCGAAAGTCGGATGCCGCCGTTTGTGTTGTTGTTGATGTTGCAGTTGTAGACGGTGGCAGTTCCGTCTATCCACATACCGCCACCTTCGTTTTCGCTGGAGCCTCGCTTGCCTGCCACATTATTAAAAATGCTGCAGTAGCTGATGGCTGACAGCTGGTTGGTACAGGAATTATCTACATAGATGGCACCGCCGCGCATGCCGTAGTTGTTCGCAAAGTTACATTGCGAAATACGGAAGTAACGGCTGCCGGCATTGTTGTCGTTGCTGTTGTTCACCACGTAGATGCCGCCGCCTCTGCCATTTGCAGAAGTATTCGCTCCACTGGCATTACCTGCTGCGATGAGGAAACCGGAAACAATGGTTGGCTTGTTGCCGTCGTTGGTGTTGTCCTGTGTTATGCCCATCTGGAGGGTCAGCACATGGGTGGCATTGTCGGTGCGGGTGGTGTTCTCTGGATAGATAATCAGCTGCTGGCTCGCCTTGTCGTTGGTGCCGATGTCGCCCACCAGAGCCGTCTGATACTTCATCTGATATTTATGTCTGCCCGTAGGGAGATCGTTCTTGATGGTTTCTTTTCCTGCAAAACCTCCATACATGGCAACGCCCGAAGGGAGAACGAAGCCTCCCTTCGGTGCCTTGTAGATGTGGCCTGTAATATCCTCGTAGCCTTTTACCCAGATTTCGTCGCCTGCCTTGGCTTGGCGCAGAGCATTTTCCAGGGTGATAGCTTGAGTCCACGATGAGCCGTCACCACCGTCAGTTGCCTCAGCTGTTACATGATAGGTCTTGCTGCCCTGTGCGAACAGGGAGCTGACACAGCTCAGGAGGATGAGGACTGCTATGATTTTCCTGTATGTCGTATGTTGTATTCTCATGCTGAAAAGAGTTTTATATGTTGAAATTGTTGATCGTGATATTTTCCTTTGTGAGCTGAGTACCCGATATTTTTACATTGATCTTGTACCAGCGAGCTGGGATAAAGCCATCTTTCAGATTGCTCATGTCAAATGTCACGTTGTATGGCTTTTTCGTTCCATCTTTCTCAGTATCAAGCAGGAAGGTGAGGCGAGGGGGATTGGTTCCGTCTGGGAAGGTATAATGATATACTCTTCCGTTACGCTTGCTGATTTCCGAGGTGTTCACAAAGGTTGTGTGGCCGCTTACCGGAGTCTTGGAAGTTACTTCTTGGTGGTAAAGGGTAGGGAAGAGTCTTCCTTTTCCTGAACCGGAAATGGAAGATTCTGCATCTGTCGGTTCTCCGTGATAAGTAAACTGGCTTACTTTCACGTTGGTATATTTCAGATTTCCATCCTTGTCTTTCTCATAGGCTCCCTTGGCATCCCATTGAATGTCAATCTTGGCAGCCAGTCTGCCCAGTACCATGCGCCAGTATTGTTTGGTGTTGATATTGGCATTGATGTTTTTTTCTACTATTACTTCTCTGTCTGTTGTCAATAGCTGGTTCTTGTCCAGCTTGAGTGCATAGCCTGTGGCTACGCTGATAAACTTGGCTATGTCCGTAGTGCCGCCGCTTGGTTTGGCATAGTCGTTGCTAATCTGTAAGTTATAAATGTCTGAGTCATGGTTTTGACCGTCTTTTGCGATGCCGTCTAGCATTCCCTCCAGATTCAGTCCTTCTCCGTTACTGTAGGTAACCCCATAAACGTAACAGGTGCCTAGCGGCAGATACATCGTATAGGTGCGAAAGCCGTTGGCATCAGGTCCTGATAGGGTTGAGGTGGCATGGGTGACGAGGGCTTTTCTGTCGAATTCGTCCTTGGTATAGGTATCGTAATACACCATTTTCTGGGGGGCTGCATCGTGTATTTCGTCGCCTTGCGTCTTTTCCTTATAGGCAACGATGATGGTGAGCCGGTCCCAGTCTACCTTGTCGTTGGTGTCTGCTCCTGGGTCTCCGATGCGTGTGTTTGTCTTATCGGCAGGCACAGATAGGGTGAGCGAGATGGGTGCCAACGTATCCATCGGTCTCACCTCGTCCTTCTCGCTTTCGCTGCATCCTGCTAGCATGATAAGCGATAGTATCGCAAATATGTATTTCGTAATATGATTCATGTATCAAATCTTTATAGCCGTTGAATTCTTCACTCTTCGTTCTTCACTCTTCACTTAATTAAATCTCCACGTCGTGGCTTCCGCCTGGCTTCCAGTCGAGTTTCACGCTTACGCCTACGGCGGTGTTACTGGTAGAGAGCGAACCGTCTTCCTTCAGTCGGGTCTTGATAATCTTAAGCTTACCGGCTTTCAGCGGTTCGTTCATGGTGAAGATGGTTTCGGTGTATTTGCCGTTCACCTTGACGATGACGTGGTAGCACCATTCCGGTTTGATGCTCGGGAAACAGACTGTGTAGAGGGCATCGTGGGTTGGAATGGAGTTGGTGATGAAATCCTGGTTGATTCTCTTTGCCCTGACCATCGTGTTGAGGCTGGAAGAATAGGTGCTGTCGTTCACCTGGAATTGGGTTGCCATGCCTTCTACAAATCCCCAGAGTTCTGTGGGCTGCACCCTGCTCTGGTCGATGACCACCACAGCTGAGCTGTTTGCCATATAGAGCGTGGTTTGCAGATCGTGTTCGAAATCGTTCTCGTCGATGGCGAGTCGGGAAGTGAACAGTCCGATGTTGTGACTGTTGATGGTATCTTTTGCCTCTTGCCGCAAAGCGAGTGATTTACAGGAGTTTGCGTTGGCGATTTTTACGTTGTCGGCGCTTCCGGTATTGGCGAGAGAGAGGTTCTGATAGTTGTTGCGTGGCAGATAGATGGTGTAGGATACCGAGTTGGCACCCATCTTGTTTGTCTCGTGGTGGGAGAGTTCTTCGCCTACGAAGAAGGAGAGGTCGTTGTCGTGGGCATGGTCGGTGAATACCTTACTGAGTGCCTGTTTCAGCCGGGCTGCAATCTCCTGTTCCTCGATGAGGTTCAGATCCACGTCAATCACGGTGTTGATCTGCGTATTGAGTTGCAGATTATATTGTATCTTATACTCTTTGCCGCAGTCGCTCATATCTTCATCAATGCATGAAGATAAACTGGTGATGAGGCTGATGGTCATCACGGATGCCAGTAAAGTGTTATATAGTTTTTTCATTGTACTTTTTGCATTCTTAATGTTCGACAATCTTCCTCTACAAATATTATTATAATTTGCGTTTTCTATTGCACACTACACGGAAGTTCAGCAAATAGCTGTGTATAAGGTTGTTATGTGAGCGTAGTGTGGGCGTTGACACTACACGAATACTACACTACATAACACAAAGCGAAAGCGAGATGAGTGTAGTGTGGTGTAGTGTTAGTGTAGTGTTGATGCCCATATTGCACGGCTATAAGATGTTGATAATTAGCGTAATATAGCGATTTAGTGTAGTGTGCAATAGTTTTCGAGATTTCTGTGTATGCTGCGATACGCTGATTTCGAAAGCCTGTTTCCGAAGGCAAGTATAGGCGATAGCGGAGTGGAATTCCGTACATTTCGCAAAGTGCCTAGGCATGGCAGTTAACTGCCGTAGTTAGGACAGAAAGTTGCCCCAGCTAGGGCAATTTTTTGCCTTTCTGAGGCGCAAAACGGGATAAGATTCAGTTGCTAGCCTGTCAAGCCCCATTTGTGTTTCTAGAAAGTTCCCCCGCACGCCCTTTAAGAACGTGTGGGGGATAAGCTATCGTTTTATTCAATCTGGCTTAAAGTTCTACATCGAATGTAATACCTTTCTGCCATGAAAGATCTACTGCAAGACCTACGTTAATCTTTGATGTACGCAGATCAGGGATATGGTTGTAGGCATTCTTCAAGCTTGTGATTTTGAAGTTTGCAACTGTAGTGTGATCCTTAACGAATACACGGTCTATTGTCTCACCGCTTGGTTTTGCATTAGGGTCCAATTGTCCTACTAAATAGAATCTGCTACCTTTAGGAATCAAACCTTCTGCACCATAGAAATCTCCCATGTTATTTTCTAATTCAACTGTCACATACACCTTGCTTTGTTCTGTGGCTTTAGGCGATGAATCTTTATTGTCCAAAACCAAAGTATAGTTCGGATCGGAGTCAGAAGTTTTGGCTGCTATTTTATAATTCATATCTCGGTCATAAATCGTATGATCGAATTTTGCATCAGAAGCAGGTTCGAAATTCCATTCTACTCCCTGAGGTTGACCTCCAATCAGAATACCTGTTACTGTTATTCCGTCTGTAGGAACCGTTAGGGTATTGTCTGCTGTGGTTGAACCTAGAATTTTATTAGCATTATCTTTTAGTGATGCTGTAGCACACTTTATCTTGGATTCCAAGCATGCTACACCATATTGTACAGGCTCCTTTAATACCACTAATGTGGTGTTGCCTTTAACAACGTCTTTGTAATCTGTCCACGTTTCTTTTTTATTTAACCATGCATTATAGTCTGGTAAGTCTGCAAGTTTATCCTTTGTTGAAGATGTTCCGACAGGAGAACTTACGAAATATGCCAATTCTGATGGATAAGTAATTTTCGTGTGGTCAACAAGATCACGTCCTGTTGGTACTTCTACGTTAACTTCCTTATATGTAAAGGTCTTGGTTTCATGGTCAAATTTCAATACTGCTGCACCATCAGGTAAGTCAATGTTTCTTGGGAATCCTTTTGTACTGTTAAGACCTGTCGTTGTACATTTATTTTTAATGTCATTTGTCAATGCAGTGAAATCTGCGAGTTCTTGTGTGTTGACAGCATCATATAGGTCTTCTATAGCACGTATAACAGAATTCTCCGAACCTGCAGTTAATTTAACGAAATTATCGTATAAATTCTGTAGAATCTTACGCTCTCCTGGTGTTCCTGTAGTAGCTTCACCTATCTTTGCCCATTCAATAGATGTTCCGTCCTGGGTTGTTACTTTCGTTTGTGCGATAGCATTCAACTTGTTCAGTATATGATTGCCTTTAGTTGCAAAATCGTTAGCACTATGGATTGTTTCCAAATTGAATTTGAAATCCGATAATGTTGGTTTTGCTTCATCTGTCAACTTAGCATAAGGATTTGTTAAAGAACCTGCAGAGAATTTATCCTTGGTATAACCTGAGCTATTTATCTTGGATGCTCTTGTGTACAAAACCATATTTCTTGTACCTATTGGAATCGCGATGTCACTATAGAGTCGGCGCCAAGAATCGTTATTACCTTCCTTATCTCCAATTCTGATAGTTCGGGTAGATGTTTTATCAGAAGAAGGAGTCTCCTCGAACGCAAACATATCCAAATTTACTAATCCCAAGAAATTAGTAGTCATATTAGTTGTGTGCTGCGTGTTGACATCACTCATTCTCGTCGAAACTCTGGCATTTCCGCCCTCATCATTTCCTGCATACGGAATGTTCAGGTAGAACTGTGTCTTCACCACCTGTCCTGCCACACCTGATCCTCCGTCCAGAGGATCTTCTGAATCTGAAGAGCAGGAAGTGAATCCTGCTGCGCTTGCAAGAAGCATTGCACTTGCCAAGCTAAATAGTTGAAATCTTTTCATAACTTTGGTCAGATTTTAGTATGTAAATAATCTTGTTAATTAAAAATTCTATCATATTGCATGAGGTTCTTCTTCGCCTCCTCATCGCCAGTTTCCATCGCCTGCTGCCAATAACGGCGGGCGGCTTCTCGGTTGCCCGTCATGTAGTAGGCTATGCCGAGAGCATTGGCGGCTCGCTTGTCGGCTTTTACCTTCTGCAACTCCTTCAACGCCTCCTGGTAACGCTCCGACTTGAGCAACTGGGTGGCTAGGTTGATGGTGGTCGCCGCCTCGTCAGGTACGTAATCGTAGTAGATGCGGAGGAAACCGGAATTGCGCTGGTTGCCCAGAATCTTATCACGAAGTTCTGCCCATGCCTTGCCTTGGTCGATGCTCTTGATGCGACGCTCCCTGCGGTCGGCATCTGGCTCGCTGTCGATAATCCTCAGCAGTTCGTCCCGGCATTTCAGGTCGCTCTCCTTAATACTATAGCGAAGTTCAGCCCAAGCCTCTCCGCCATTATTGCACTCGAAGAGCGAATCGGGAAGCAAGGTGCGCTGCTGAATATAATCCTTCAATGCCTCTGCTCGCTTACCAGCCAACTGTTCATTAAATTTCACAGAACCATCGATGGATGCGAGACCCACTATCTGGATAATCTTCACCGAAGAAGTGGTATCCATCATGATGGCTTTGGTGATGTCGATAATCTGGTCGAGCACCTTGTTATTATTGCGGAACTCCTGCGTAATCTCAGCCTTCGACTTCGGGAAGAAGATGTAGAGTGCTCCTTCTTTCTGGCTCAAAACCAAATCCTTGGTGTAAGGACGATAGTTCTTAATGTCTTGAAGCACAGGGTTGTTCTTCTGTAACTCGCCCGCCTTGCCCGTGTTGTCCTTGACGAACGAAAGAGCTGGGATAAACTGGATTTCGTTGAGCGTACAGCTATCTTCCGGAAGGATGATCTCCTGCGGCTCCTTCTGGCGGCAGTTGTCCATGCGGTCGGTAGGACCGATGTTGTAAACCAGCGAAACAGCCAACTTGGTAGGCATCACGAAAGTCTTGTTTTTTTTCTCGATAGCCGTACCGCATTTCCCATAACAGTTATATTTGGTATAGCGAGTGAATCCCACTCCCAGTCCCAGTGCCGTTTCCAGGTTCCATCTGTTGCTCTTGCCGAGCGACCAGTCGTAACCATACACCAGTCCTATGGCACCCAAGTCACCTTGGAACCGATGCTTTTTTAGCTCTGGAAAAAAGCCGAAGGGGAAGTGTACGCCACCCGCATTGTAATGCGAGTAGAGTATGTTGGCTCCCAGGAAGTGTCCGATGTAGGGGCATCCGAGCCAGTATCTGATTTCCGGTTGTATCGCAATGTGCTTCAGTTTTTTGTTTCCACTATACGTAAATGTGTTCCATCCTAATGATAGATCCATCGACAATCGGTTAGATAGTCTGGTTTCTGCAGCGATATTGGGTGTTGTTGTAGCCCAGTATGCCAGGTTTGTCTTCAATCGCCAGTCTTGTGCCAGCGCGGAATTCATCGTAAGAGTAGAAAGCAAGAGGAGCAGCATGCGCAGTTCTTTACTTCTTATCATGAATCGGTATTCTTTAAATTGTTCTTAATCTTCTTTGTTGTTCTTAGATATACCGTATTTTGTGCGGGTATACCATATTTTATGTCGGATATATCTGATTTTGCTCAGAATATACCATTCAAGTTAGTATAACTTTCATTTATTCATAGGCAAAGGTAGCAAAAAATCCGATAGCTTCCAAAAAAACGGGGGGGGGTAATTTTTGTATTTTAGATTTTCTTAACTATATAAAGAATCGTGTGCGTGCACACATGCGCTCAACGTGTGTATGTATAATATAAGGAGCTGGAAGGGGAATAATGAGTTAGAATGTTTAAGACTGTTAAATTTGAGATAAAAATGAAAGTTTCTTCTCTGAAAATTTGGTGGTTTCGAAAATAGTTAGTACTTTTGCACTCGCTTTTGAGAAATGCACTTTCTCTAAGCAACTAAAGAAAGAGTTCTTTGAAAGATTTTACATAAACAGA
>ERZ1023701.159-NODE-159-length-26367-cov-40.106453_pt1 | contig 26367 bp, 18 predicted proteins | sample MGYA00380350_ERZ1023701 | MGnify/ENA primary metagenome ERZ1023701 (study PRJEB33179, sample SAMN07449025) | human gut metagenome | biome: Human-gut; feature: Human associated habitat; material: Faeces | host: Homo sapiens | place: India:Kasaragod | collected... | reverse complement strand
TCGGTCAAGAGTTCAGCAAGGACTTGCTGATTAATTTTTTGAACGACTTGTTTGATGGTGAATTTCAAATCAAGGACGTTACATTCAAGGATAAGGAACAGCTTGGAGATACTAATGATCTCCGTGGCTGCATCTTTGATATCTATTGTGTAACCGACGATGATAAGCATTTCATCGTTGAGATGCAGAACAGATGGGTACCCTTCTTTGTGAATCGTTCCATCTATTATGCTAGCAAGGCTTTTGTTGCCCAGCGCAAGAAGTTTGATGAAGCTGGTGTCCGCACTGCTGTTTTATACCAGTTTGTGCCGGTTTATGTGGTTTGCATCATGAATTTTATGCCAAGGGAGCATGAGGTGACAAAGTTTAGGACAGACGTGGCTTTGAGGGAGAAGTCTAGTGACTCCGTTTTTTCTGACAAGCTTCGTTTCATCTATCTTTCTCTTCCTTTCTTTGATAAGAGTGAGGAAGAATGCGTGACGGGTTTTGAAAAATGGATTTATGTATTGAAATATATGGAAGTATTGGAAAGATTGCCGTTTACGGCGCAGAAGAAGATATTCGATCATCTTGCAAAATTGGCAGATGTTCGTTGCTTGAGTAGTGAGGAGCAGGAAAAATACGATGAGAGTATTAAGGCTGTTGACGACTACTACTCTGGCCTTTATGGCTCTTATGTTGAAGGCGAGGAAAAAGGAATAGCTAAGGGAATGGCTAAAGGAATGGCTAAAGGTATAGCTAAAGGTCGTGCAGAAGGTCGTGCAGAAGGTGAATTATCTAAAGGTTTGACAGTAGCCCGTAACTTGTTGGCAATAGGAATGTCTTGGTCTCAAATCATGCAGATAACTGGATTGACAGAAGAAGAATTGAAGCCGCTTCAGGTGTAGTGTATATTTCGGCTGCACCCTTTCGGCTTGCCCCACACGCCCTGAAGGGGCAGAAGCTCGTAGCCCAGGGCATCGCCCTGGGTATCATCGCATTTCGCCCTGCGCCCTGAAGGGGCAAAAGCTTTATAAAGCACTCTGGTTCGCTTATTTCCTTGATAAAACTCCTGATGCCATGAAACCCCCACTATATTTTTTTTCAAAACTTTCTCCCGATTTTCTTGCTTGTTTCAAAATATTGTTGTACCTTTGTGGGAATAAATGATAGAAAGTAGAACTTAAAAACAATGTAACTCTATGAATATCAGACAAATTACCCCCCCCCATATCGGTGGGCATCAAGGCTTTAGTAGCCTTTATATTAGCGTTTGTCCTTGCCAGTTGCAGTAAGGAAGAAACGATGGATGCAGGTGAGCGTGTCATCTGCATTTCAGCTAGTGGTACACGCACTTACTATGCCATAAATGAAACCGACGGCATCACTTATACCACCGACGGTATAGTATATCTTATCAATCACGATATCAAGCATCCCAAATGGATACTTAGCTATGAAGAGATAGCTAAGCACCTTGACATACCCTTCACCCAAGTATCAACTATGAATATTTCGAGAACCAAAGTCCTGAACGATGGCCTTTGGCGCTTCGCCGTGCACTTTGGTGAACAGGAGGGAGATATAGAATATTTGATTGACGTAAATCCCGATACAGGCAGCATCGAATGGGTGCAGAGCATTGAAGAAATGCCTGATGGGGAGGTTACGCTCCATTTTAATCATTAATTCTTAGAAAAGTATCATTGGCGCATTCGTGTCATATTGTATAACTATTGATGGTACTTTTCTGGAATGAAGAGGAAGAGTACTGTCGTTAAATTATTTACGCATAGTATGATAGATAATCAAGCTACATCAGCTACAGAAACCATAACATTTAAGAATATTTTGGCTCGTTTTAGAAATGAGTCTATTACAGAGCATAATAAAGGAGCAAAGTTTGAAAAATTAATCAAGCGTTGGTTCTTGACAGACCCCGAGTATGCAAATATTTTGGAGAAAGTCTGGCTTTGGGATGAATTCCCTGGCAAAGAAAGCTTGGGTGGAATCGATTTAGGTATAGACCTTGTTGCAAAGACTGACGAAGGGAAGTATTGGGCTATACAATGCAAATGCTACAAGGAGGATGCTGTAATGAGCAAGGGTATGGTAGATTCGTTTATCTCAAACGCAAACCGAGTATTTGTTGATGATGAAATGCATACTTCGCGTTTTGATAAAATGGTGTGGGTTTCTACATCATCACATTGGGGGAAGAATGCTTTGGAAGCTACTAAGCATCAGACCATACAGTTTATTCCTATTTATGCAAACCGTCTTCAGTATTCTGGTGTAAATTGGAAGGAACTTGTTGAGGGCAAGCAGGGCAAGGAAGCTTTGCTTGCAGGGAAAACTATACGTCCTCATCAGATAGAGGCTCTTGATAAAGCTCATGAATATTACAAGAATCATGATAGGGGTAAGTTGATCATGGCATGTGGTACAGGTAAAACTTATACCTCGCTTAAGATTATAGAAAATGAAACTAAGGGTAAGGGTATGGTGCTTTTTATGGTACCAAGTATTGCCCTCTTAAGTCAGGGTATGCAGAATTGGACTACTGATTCACAATACAAGATCAAGCCAGTTTGTATCTGCTCTGATGCTAGTGCTTCACGATTTGAGGATGACGATGAAAATAATCTTTTGGATATGTCGTTCCCTGCTTCTACTAATGTAGATACTATTGTAAAGCAGCTTAAATCCTACCAGGAAAATGGCGAATTTATAGTGGTATTCTCAACATACCAGAGTATTGATGTGGTAGCTGCTGCTCAGGCTCAGTTGTTAAAAGAAAATGATGGGAAATTTGGTGTGTTCGACTATATCGTATGTGATGAAGCTCACCGTACAACTGGTGCAAAGTCAAAAGTTAAAAATGAAAGCAGTTTCACGAAAATACATAACAACGAGTATGTAAAGGGTGTAAAGCGTCTTTATATGACTGCAACTCCTCGTTATTATAAAGATAGCGTAAAGAAGAATGCTGAAGAGAAAGACTTCATCCTCTGGAGTATGGATGATGAAAGTGTCTATGGAAAAGAATTTTATAGAATCGGATTCGGAAAGGCTGTAAGTTTAGGCTTGCTGACTGATTATAAAGTACTTGTTCTTACAGTTTCGGAGGATGAATTATCGGATGATTTGAAGGATAAATTGAAGGATGATACAGAACTGAATGCTGATGACTACACTAAATTGGTAGGTTGTTTAAACGGCTTGTCAAAGCGTATCAAGGGTGATAAGGGCGTTACCTTGATAGAGGATCCTTCCAAGATGCATCGTGCCGTGGTGTTCTGTTCATCTATCAATCGTGGAAAACGAAGCAATGGCGGTATCTGTTCTACCGAATTTGCCTCAGAATTTCCTAAGCTGGCAAAACTTTATAAAGAAAAAGATGTAAATGAAAATGAGCGTGATAATGTGCTGGATATTGAAGTTCAGCACATTGACGGTTCTATGAATGCACAACTTCGTTCTGAGAAGATTGATTGGCTGAAGGAAGATACCGGCGATGATAACAAATGTCGAATTCTTTCAAATGTTCGCTGTCTTTCTGAGGGCGTAGATGTGCCTGCTCTTGATGCTGTTGTTTTTGCGTCAGCCCGTGATAGTCAGGTAGATGTAGTTCAGAGTGTAGGACGTGTCATGCGCAGTTTCCATAAGGGTATGGCTGATGAGAAGAAGTATGGATATATTATTGTGCCTGTAGTGTTGCCTCCAGGTGCTAATCCTGATGATATTTTAGGCAAGGAGAGCCATCGTTTTAAAGTGGTTTGGGATATTCTGAATGCCTTGCGTGCTCATGATGACCAATTCAATGCGACGGTCGAAAAAATCAACTTGAATAAAAATAAGCCTTCTAAGGTAACCATCGGTACCATTCCAGGTTATTCTTTTTCAATGCGTGATGGCGGTTCGGTTTCCGGACATGACGAAGATGGGGAAGCAGTAGAAGGTAGCAAGCAACTATCGCAAGAAGAGATTGCACAAGAACTAGAAATCAAGTTTGGCAAGATGCAGGAAGGCATTTATGCCAGATTGGTAGAAAAGGTTGGCGACCGTTTGTATTGGGAAAATTGGGCTAAGAAGGTTGGCGATATTGCTCAAAAGTTTATTTATCGTATCAAGGAATTGATTAAGAGCGGTAAGGCAACCAATGAGTTTGAGGAGTTCTTGAAGGGCTTGCAGCAGAATATCAATCCTAGTGTTGATAAGAACCAGGCTATTGAGATGATTGCTCAGCACATGATTACCCGCCCTGTTTTTGATGCTTTATTTGAGAAATACCGTTTTGTTGAAAACAATGCGGTAAGCCGCTCCATGCAAAAAATGTTCGACATTTTAGAGAAGGAGGATGTTGACAGAGATACCGAGGCTCTTGCTAATTTCTATGAGGATGTGCGTAGAAATGTAAGCGACATTGATAACCTGGAAGGCAAACAGTCTATTATCAAGACCCTCTATGAGAAGTTCTTTAAGGGAGCTTTCCCTCTGACTGTAGAAAAGCTGGGTATTGTCTATACTCCGATTGAATGTGTTGATTTTATTATTCGCTCTGTAAATGATGTTTTGAAATCAGAGTTTGATTGCACTTTGTCGGACGAGAATGTCAATATCCTTGATCCATTTGTGGGTACGGGTACTTTCATTACTCGTCTTATGCAAAGTGGTCTTATCAAGCCAGAAGATTTGGAGCGCAAATACAGACATGAAATTTTCTGTAATGAAATTGTTCTGTTGGCATACTATATAGCGGATGTCAACATAGAGAGTGTGTTCCACGAATTGACCCATCGAAAGGAATATGTTTCTTATGATGGAATCTGCTTAACAGATACTTTCCAAATTTCAGAACATGAAGAGGGTAAGTTGGACAGCTCATGGTTCCCTGAGAATTCTGAACATGTGGATAAATTGAAGAGATTGCCTATTCAAGTGATTATTGGCAATCCGCCATATTCTGTAGGTCAAAAATCGGCTAATGACAATGCCCAAAATCAGTCGTACGAACATTTGGATGCACGTATCACCGAGACTTATGTGGCACAGTCGGAGGCAGGGTTGAACAAATCTACATACGATATGTATGTCAAAGCTTTCCGATGGGCATCAGATAAATTGTCACAGAATAAGGAGGGTGGAGTTATCGGCTTCATCAGCAATGGTGCTTGGTTAGACGGAAATGCGAACGATGGATTCAGAAAGTGTCTGGAGAAGGAATTTTCAAAGATTTATGTATTAAATCTTCGTGGAAATCAAAGAACCAGTGGTGAGTTGTCGCGCAAAGAAGGAGGCAAGATTTTTGGTTCTGGCTCTCGTACTCCAATATCAATAACTATTTTGGTTAAAAAGCCAAATCAATTGCCGAATGAGAAGGCTACTATTTTTTATCATGATATTGGTGATTACTTATCAACTGACCAGAAGTTAGCATTGGTTAAGAAGTTTAAGAGTATCCAGGGAAAAAACTTGGATTGGACCATCTTGTCTCCAAACCAGCATGGTGATTGGATTAGCATGCGCAATGAGGGCTTTAAAGAACTTATTCCTTTGGCTCCTGATAAGAAGTTTGCTGTTAATTCCCATTCTATGTATTCTACTTATGCTATCGGCATTGCTACTAATAGAGATGCTTGGGTATATAATTTCAGTAAGATACATTTAAAGAATAATGTGTCTAATATGATTTCTTTTTATAATCAGCAGGTAGCAAAATATAAAAATATAGTAAAAGAGAATGTAGATTTGAACGTTGACAAGATTATAGATACAGATAACAGCCAGATAAGTTGGACTGTTAATTTGAAAAAGAAATTATGTTCTAAAAATCCGGAACTTTCATTTAAATCATGCATAAGAGATTGTTACTATAGACCGTTTTGTAAAAGTCAGATATATTATGTTAGTGATTTGATTGAACGTCCAGGAATCAGTAGACAATTCTTTCCTACCAAAGAATTAGAAAATTATATGATTTGTATTTCGTGCGTAAGTCAAAGCAAAGGACTTTCTGCATTGATAACAAATAGTATCGCTGATTTGCATTTTATTGGCGATACGCAGCTGTTTCCTCTTTACTGGTATGAAGAATCAAAGACACGCCAGCTTTCACTCTTCGATGAAAATCCAGAATCTGAGTACATTCGTCATGAAGGCATCAGTAACTGGATTCTTAATGAAGTGCGTACACGTTTGAAACTTAAGTCGATTGATAAAGAAATGATATTCTATTATATCTATGGCTTCTTGCATTCGCCAGAGTATCGTACCATGTTTGAAGCTGATTTGAAGAAGAGTCTCCCTCGTATTCCAATCATCGAGGATGTAGATGCTTTCCGTGATTTCTATCAGGCAGGTAAGGCTTTGGCCAAGTTGCATCTGAACTATGAGAGTGTGGCTGCTTACGATGGCTTGGAGATTGTTGATACATATCATGGCAAGAATCAATATGAGCATTATGCTGTGACTCCTAAGATGAGATTCCCGAAGAAAGATCAGAAGGATACTATCATCTATAATGACTTCATTACCATTAGGAATATCCCTGCTGAGGCTTATGATTATGTGGTAAATGGCAAGTCTGCCATTGAATGGTTGATTGAGCGTTATGCTGTAACTGTTGACAAGAAGAGTGGCATCAGAAATGACCCTAACGATTGGTCGAGAGAACACGAGAATCCAAGTTATATATTTGATTTGGTTTGCTCTATCGTTAATGTTAGTATCAAGACCATGCAGATAGTTGGCAAGTTACCAAAACTTTCATTTAATGGGGCTGAGGTAAGTATTGATGTGGCTGGTAGAATGAGTGAAATTTCTGATTCGGCCAAGAGAGAACTGGCTATAGCTACAGAAGACAACACCTTGTATCTTCAGGTGAAACATGATGACTTCTATCATATAGTCGTAGAAGAAAGAAAAGATTTGGTTCGTACAATCACAGAAAGTACAGCCTCTCGCTATTTGGCTGTAAATGAGCAGGGAACTCCGCTTTATAATAAGCAGAATGTGGAGGAAGGTAAGCGTTATTACTTGAATGACTATAATGGGGGCAAGTTTCCTTATGTAGCAAGAGAATTCCGTTATCTCAAACTTGTCAATGGCAACGCTTCGGCTCTTATAGCTATCAATCGCATTAACTTCAAAGCCGAGAATGTAAAAGGAAACTTGGCTGAATGGAGAGTGCAACTTACATTGGGTGAAATTATAAAAGTAGAAAATTATATTATAAAGTAGATATGAAAACGATTAAAATGAATGAATTGAGTAACTGGTTGGCTACTTATATTACAGACTTTATTCATGGAGCTCAGGCGGAGAATGCGCCTGAGTTCTCTAAGTGGGCTAAATCTTTTAAAAGAGAGGAGGCTGAATTTGTCGTAAGAGCCGAGTTTGTGAATGATTGGGGGTATGATGAGCGAAGTGAAGTTCCTGAAGAGGAAGCTATACTCTATGCTCGTGCTTTACTGGAAAGAATATTGTCTTCCTGGTATATGTAAGGCAATTCTAGAAAGTGTTGCTTATGTATGAAATGAACAAAGACCTGCCCTACGAGCAGCAGGTAAAACTGTTGCTCCACCATTACGACCAGCTGGTGGTGGAGAACAAGGCCTTGAAGGCTCGTATCAAGGAGATGGAAGATGAAAAGGCTGAGTATGGCGACCCGAAAGAACTGCGGGAAATGCTGAAAACGCTTCCATCCAAGGTGAAACAGCTCAGAGAACTCTATAACGAGCGAGATTCAAGAATCAACTGGGCTAAGAAGAAAATGGTGAAGTATTTGAGAAGTAAGGGGGTAAAGCTGCCGCCTATCATGACATTTACGAAAGCCGTGGAAATGGTAACGGAATTACCTACCCATTCATAAAAGTATGGAGAGAAGGTGTAGCACTAAAAATGCGCACTTTTTCTCCTTTTTTTGTTATTCTGTAGTTTAATTTTATTCAAGTATTAACGTTTCTGAAAAATACTCACGCCTATTGCTTTTAGGTGTGACATCGATTTTGCCGTGTCAACAATTAGTTGTAAATTCGCAAAAATTTACATCAGTATGTTGGATATTGCAAAACATAGAAGAGGGTTGATGCGGGAAAATCTAGCTCAGCTAGAGGACCAAATCGATTGGATACAAGAAGAGTGCATCATCTTGTATCTCAACTCTTTTATTGGTAATGGTGGTGGACTGATATCCGCATATCAGTTTTCTAATATCATTCACATCAGACTTTCTACAGTAACCAGAATCTTGAACAGGGAAGTAAAATTCCGTACTTATCAGCAGCGAAGATGGTGTTGTTGTATTCTGTTACATTGGGATACAATTGTTGATGAGCTGGAGAAGCGGCATAGGGCGGAAAGTAAAAAGTTTGATAAGAGCCTATTTGAAAAGAATTTCAATGAAGCTTTTTCGCAGTGGATTACATTTGCGAGAGACTTGAAACAACTTAACAAATTGGAAGAACAGGTAGAAATATACCAAAGGCGTTTTGTGCCTAACAAATAAATACTAATAATATAAACAAATGACAAAATTACAGAAATGAAGAAATCAAGCAAATTTACTTAGGGAAGACTAGTCTGCTGGTATCGAGGATGCCACCCTATGAAGCTCTCCTTGGCTACTCGTTAGTCTAGCCCTCTCCGCAACCACTAGAGGACCCAATCAACTATATTATTTAATTTAATACCTTTTAGTTATGGGTAAAAGATTTTTCTTTAGACTCATCCGCCTGTTTTGTAAACATGGGGGATTCTATTTGTTTAAGATTGTGGTATATATGCAGCCTAACAGCAAATATATCGAGAATAATTACGTGAATTCTAATGATGATGATTTGAAGGAGGCTACCGATGAGTAGAATTTTTCGTATTAATGGCCCTGTTACCTATATAGAAAATAACTATGAGGGGGTAGGACTTCAGCATAAGAATTCTGAAGTTTCTTCTGAAAAGAAGAACGATTCCGATGAAGTTGTTTTTGAGCAGAGTGTTAAGGTGAAATGCTCTTCTTCTGCAGCAGGAAGAACTGCCGAGGTGCTCTTTCCCGACAAGAATGGCGGGAAGGACGTGAACCTGACGGGGAAGATGGCGAATGCCTTTGTGAATTATCTCAAACTGCATCATCTCTCGAACGAGCAGCTTTCTACTTCGGATGGGGTGATGAATGAGAGTGTGGTGGCTTTCTACCAGTATTGGTCCGAGCAGGGTTACTTATATTCGGGTACTCCCAACGGGGCTTCCATTACTAGATTCCTGCAGGAAGACTGTAAGCTAGAGATGAAGGTGACTCCCAAGTCGTATGGCGATTATATCAGAAAGAAGATTAATGCCGGTCATGTTGATGTGGATGTGGAGTGTAATGTTGCGGATTATATGGATTCTATTTGACGTAAAGAAAATAAAGTTAATGGCATAACTTGTTAGTATATAGGGCAATCCGAAAGGGTTGCCCTTTTTTATTTTCCGCCGAATTCAATTTGGCGCATTCGGCGGAAATGGCGTAACGGAGATTTCTTTCTACTTTTGCCCCGGATTTCAGAACGAGCCGTGTTCTGGGATTCGGGGCTTTTCCGTTTCCTATCGCCAGGGTGCTGGCATAGATTTCGTGCCATGTTGTAGTTGGCGCAGCGTATCAGCCCATCGTTCTTTGACAAGGCTGATACAATTTTTTAATTTCTATTTTTTATTTATTGAAGTTTCGCAAGTAGCATTCTACCGTCCCCGAAGGGGGCGAATGTGAATAACCGCGGGTGGAATGACCGAAGGGAATGGAACCTGCGGATAGTGACAGAAACTCTCTTGTCGTCCCCGAAGGGGGCGAACAGGAGCAAGACTGGATGAGGTTCGCCCCCTTCGGGGACCGGAGGTTACTTGCGAAACTTGAGTTATTTACATTAAATTTTATTCGTTATGATGAAATCAATGAATCAGAAGGCAGAGGGCAGCAAGGCTGCTGGCTCTGCCAAGAGTGGTGCGCAGTCTTCTAAGAATAAGAAGAAGGCGGCACCTGTGTGTGTGTTTGAAAATCCGGAGTTTGGAATGGTTCGCATGGCTACTGATGAGAAAGGCAAACCTTGGTTCTGCGCTAAGGATTTGTGTGATGCACTTGAATATAAAAATTCATCAAGTGCTGTAAGTCAACATGTTAGGTCTAGCGATATCGTAAAACGCTATGTTGCTAGACCTGCCAAAAATCGCTTTGGTGTTTGCGAGGGTAAAATGCAGATTGTGCAGATGATTTTCGTCAACGAGAGCGGATTTTATGCCCTGGTGCTGGGGTCTAAGCTGCCTTCGGCTCTGATGTTTAAGGATTGGGTTACCTCGGTGGTGCTGCCGCAGATTCGCAAGACGGGCGGTTATATCCCGGTGAATGAGGGGGAGAGCGAGGAGGAGATGATTCGCAATGCCGAACAGATACTCCGTGCTACCCTGAAGGAAAAGGAGAACCTGCTGGAGAAACAGAAGAAGCTGCTGGAGGAGCAGAAGATTCTGATGGAAGAGCAGAAGATTCTCATGGAGGAGCAGAAATCAAAATTGCATCAGCAGGAAGTGCAGATGGGACTCGACAAGAAGCTCATCGGCGAGCAGGATGAGGAGATTCATCGCCTCAACGAGGAGGTGAACGACCAGATGGTCCGCATGGCTATCCAGGGACAGAATGTGGTGGCTCTGGAGCGTCAGGTGGACGGACTTCTGCCAAAGGCGATGTATTCGGATAATGTGCTGGATTCCGTTTCGTGCTTCACCACCACCCAGGTGGCGAAGGAGCTGGGCATCACGGCGCAGGAGCTGAACCGCTCGCTCTGTTCGCTGCATGTGCAGTATTACCAGAGCGGACAGTATATGCTCTATGCGGAGTATGCGCACATGGGGTTGGCGAAGAGCCGAACCAAGTATCGTGCCTTTATGACGCCTGCGGGCGACGGAACGAAGCGTAAGGTGGGCAAAGTGGTGACGAACACTTACTTGGTATGGACCGAGAAGGGCAGAAAGTTTATCCACGACCTGGTGCATCGTTTCTGGGAACTCGCAGAAATGTATGAGGTGAAGAATCTGGGGTAAATTATTAATCATTTATTATTCATCTTATTCATCGGATTACTCGCGGATTGTTTTTTTAGGTCACGCAGATTTCGCAGATGACGCAGATTTTTCTTTGCTGCTTTTTCTTTAGATGTGACGCAGATTTTTGACCTGCTCGGTCTGGGATGAAGAAAATTATCCGTGACGCAAGAATGTTCCGTTAACTCTGCGTAATCCGATGAAGAAAATTTAAAAATCATGAGTGTACAAAATGAAACGATGCAACATCTGATTGCATTCAATGGGTTCCGAGGGGGCAACAAGGGCAGCGCTAGCTGCCAACCGCTCTCGGAGTATGACAAGACCATCTCGCTGCCTTGGCTGCACGAGATGGTGCTGCAGATTCGTGGCGAGAAGTCCATTCGCAGCGTGGACAGGGCTGATGAGGCCAAGATTGCCAAGGCGCAACAGAGAATCAAGGGGCAGTTGCCTTTCCGTTGTGCGCATTACTATCGTTTTCTGAAGAATCGAAGGGCGCAGGATAATGCTGATCCTACGGCTTTCCTCTTTCAGACTACCGTGGATGTGGATGACAAGGAGTATGTGGAGCTGGCGATAGAGAAGGCGAGGGTGCTGAATTGCAGCGACACCATCTGGAAGGGGATGCTGCTGCATCTGGAGTATTCCGCCCGAAAGAAGCTGCATATCGATATCCGCATGCCGGTGGGGATGACCATCGAGGAGACGCAGCGTGCGTATTGCGAGGCGCTGGGTGTGCCTTATGATGAGAGCTGCATATCGCCCGAGAGAATGATTTACATCACGGATAAGGATTCCGAGATTTACCGTTCGAAGGAGTGGTATGGGGTGCTGCCCGCAGAGGAGATTTCGTTTAGAAGAGAGGCTTTCGTGAAGAGGGGGCTGACGATTGACGGAAGAGGTGTGGCAGTTAATAGTTTAAAGTTAAAAGTTAATAGCCTTCAGAAAGTTAATAATTTAGAGTTAAAAGTTAATAGTAATCATAAAGTTCAAAGTTCAAATCTCAAAGTTCAAAGTAAAGACAATGTTCAAAGTAATCGATTTCAGGGCACTAACGGCGATAACGCTGTTTCTGCTGGCACTGCTGCTCAGCCTGCCCAACCTGGTGATAGCCATCATGTTGATGATTCTCATCTCAGCCCTGCTGGAGATGCTCAAGATGCTGGCGGAGTGGCAACCCAAGAAGCTAGTGAGAAGAATCTCATAGCTTTCGAACTCTTCAAGGAGGCAGCGGGATTGAGCGGGATGGTGATTGATACCATCGGGTCCAGACATTCTTCCCTGCTCGCCATCATGAGCGCAGGAGCATCTAGAGTAATGAGCGAGGACGAGCTGATGAAGGTGGTGGCGAAGAAGATGCCGAGCTACTATAATGAGCGTGATTGCCACCAGCTGATTCATGACTTCTATGCGAAATATGGAGACAGTTCGAAGCCTTTTTCTCGTGATGTAATCCGTATCAATGCTACGGCAGAGAAGGCTGCCAGCGGCTTGGTTGGGGGTACTATTATGGGGGATGCTGGGTACAGCTTGCTTGCCGGGGATTGCAAATCCCCGGGGCGCCTGGCGGGCTTTAATTCCGATGTTCAAAGTGAAGACGATGAATACCCAGCTCCGCCTCCTATGCCCGAGAAGCTGCCCAAGCTGGTAGAACTTCTGGTATCCAAGACTCCGGATATCTACAAGCCAGCCGTGGCTTGCGCCATCTTTCCGCCACTCGCCACGCACCTCTGGCGAACACGCTTCAGATATATTGACAACGTGGAGCATGAAGCAACACTTTCCGTGTGCCTGCTTGCCGGTACCGGTGCCGGAAAATCGTGCGTGCAGATGCCCATCAACTATATCATGGAGGATATCCGCAAGCGAGATAAGGAAAACATGCGCCGTGAAAAGGAATGGAAGGACGAAATGGTGAGAAAAGGTGCCAATAAAGACAAGCGCAAACGTCCGGAAAACCTTATCATCCAGGAGATTGATGCCGATATGACCAATCCGGCTTTCGTGATGCGTACCGCCGAGGCGCAGGAGCATTTTCTCTATACTTCCATGAACGAGCTCGACCAGTTTGACGCCCTCAGGGGATTGGGAAACCAGCAGTTCCGTATCATGTGTCTCGCCTTTGATCCAGGAAATACCTTCGGTCAGCAGCGCGTTGGTGTTCAGAGTGTTACGGAAAGAGTTACCATCCGGTTCAACTGGAATGCGTCTTCCACCATCGACAAGGGTCAGCGCTATTTCTCAAAGGTGCTGATAGACGGACCGCTGAGCCGCATCAATTTCTGCACCATTCCTGAAAGGGAGATAGGCGAGGACATTCCTGTTTACGGCACCTACGACGAGGCTTATCGCACGGCTTTGAAGCCTTACATCGAGAACCTCTGCATGGCCACGGGACTTGTAGATTGTCCGGAAGCCTTCCAGCTTGCCACGGTGCTGAAGAACGAGAATGCCGAGTTTGCCCGCACCTCTCAGAACCGCATCTACGAGAATTTCAGTTTTCGTGCCAACGTGATAGCCTATCTCAAGGCATGCGTGCTCTATGTGGCGAATGGTTTCAAGTGGGAGCCTGAGATTGATGACTTTATCCGCTGGAGCGAGCGTTACGACCTGTGGTGCAAGATGCGTTTCTTTGGTGATATGATTGCGAAGGAAATGAACAGTGCCGAGAGAAGTTCGAAGCGTGGACCGGAGAATCTGCTGCAGCTTTTGCCCGATGTGTTCACCCTGTCGCAGTTGGAGGCTCTCCGATTGGAACATGGATTGGAGCAGAAGGGCACCAAGGGCATCATCCGCCAGTGGGTTCACCGACAGTATATCGAGCGAATCAAGCCGCAGGGCGAGGATGGGCGTGACAGTTACAGTTGTGACAGTTTTAGAAAGCTTAAGTATAGACACGATTTATAGTTTATAGTTTACAATTTATAGTTTATAGTTTTTTTTATGGAAATCATTTTGAAGCGTATTGCCAGGAAGGATGCCTATACCATTGGGCATCTGTATATCCTGAAGGATGGGGAGGTGACGAGAAAGGTGAACTGTGCCATGATGAACCCGCATCTGAAGCGTTGGTTCACAAGCACCTTCGACCCCGGGTTGCTGAACGGGGAGTCCTGTTTTTGTGATACCCTGGAGCCTACTTGGCACAATCTTCTGGGGGTGGAGTTGAAGCCCGAAGAGGAGAATGTGCGATTGGGGCGTGTGTCGGGTAAGAAGGCGCAGAAGATGAAGGGCGCCACGGCGATTCCCGAGGGCACTTATCCCGTGCTGGTTACCAAGTCGCCGAGATTTAAGGAGTGGTTACCCTATGTGCTGGGTGTGCCCGGTTTCGAGGGCATCCGGATTCATGTGGGTAATGAGCCGAAGGATACGCAGGGGTGTATTCTGGTGGGTGAGAACAAGGTGAAGGGCATGGTTGTGAATTCCCGCATCTGGCTGCATCGCCTGATGCAGCGTATTTCGGAAGCGAAGGAGCGGGATGAGGCCATCTGGCTTACCATTGTATAATCGAAAAAGAGGAGGGTGTGTCAAAAGTCCAAGACACACCCTCCTCAACTTTTCCTTAGAACAGCTTGGCGAATGCCTCGGCTGTCTTACCGGTATATACCTTCATTTCGGTGACTGGCTGGTAGCTGAAGTCCTTGAAGCTCAAAAGCTGGGCGGCAACAAACTGGCCATCCTGCGAGATGCATGCTTCTAACTTCATGTTGCCCATACCTACTGTAGAAACGGGGAATTTGCTGATGGCTTCCTCCATATTCTCAGGGGCAGAAGAGAGGATGTTCTCCAGTTTTCTGCCATCCTCTATGGTGTACTCCTGTTCCTTCACCTTGAGCACGCTGTTGGTTGGCTTGTAAACAAGTTTCATAGTCCAACCCATGAAGCCTTTCTTTACCTCGATGTCGTTGAGTGCCATCAAATTCTCTGTCATTTCCAAATGATTTATCTTTGCCATAATAATGTTTCCTTTTCTAAATATAATTGTTTTGTATATATATAATTGAACTGTTTTTTTTCTTGATAATCAGGGGATAAGAAAAATTCCTCTGACTTGATATAGGGGTGTACGAATCCTTATCGCATACCTGTAATCTGATACCAGATACCAGAGGGATATACGATATATATGCTCATCAATAAAATGAAAAAAGGAAACTAGCAGAGGAGACGCCGCAGGCAAATGACATAATATTTGCTGGCGACATCAAAGTGGATAGGGGCACTCTCCTGGCGGACAGACTCCAAGCCACCATAAAAGGCGGATAAAAGGGTGGATAATAAACGGATTCTATGTAAAAGCAATCTACTTGCTGCCTGATTGCCACCATGAATATTGCCACTCGGCAATAATCGCTGAGGACGCTCGCTGCATGCTCTGTAGGCCTGTGAAGAGGCATCTTCCAACTGGGCATCCTGCTGCTTGTCGTGGTGCTCTACCTTCGCCAAGCCGTCCTTCTTCGGGAGGGCTCCGGAAGCAAAATTAGAAGCAGCCGATACATCGCCATGACCTATTAAGACCATGGATACAATCAAAAGAATGTATCGCACCAGCTGCTTCATCATTACCTAAATCTAAATTTTATTCAAAACCTAAATTATGATTTTGAAAACCCACTTTTTTATATAATTTTTAATAACTTCTTGCGATGATGACACGGGCTACGGCTGGCTTGCCGCTTACCATATCTACACCTGGAGTCTGCTCGTAAGCGAAAGGCACGCAGCGGATGGTAGCCTGAGTCTCCTCCTTGATCTTTGCCTCGGTCTCGGCTGTACCGTCCCAGTGGCAGAGGAAGAAACCGCCATTCTTCACGCGCTCCTTGAACTCCTCGTAGTTGTCGCACTCGTATACGTGAGCATCACGGTAAGCACGGGCTTTCTCGAAGATGTTCTCCTGAATCTCGTCGAGCAGGTTCTTCACGCGCTCTACGATGCCATCGAAGCTGACGTTCTCCTTCTCCAATGTATCACGACGCATAATCTCGATGGTGTTGTTCTCCAGGTCGCGGCCACCCATGGCGAGGCGCACTGGAACACCCTTCAGCTCATAGTCAGCAAACTTGAAGCCAGGACGCTTAGCGGTGTTGTCATCATACTTCACGCTGATGCCCAGCTCGCGGAGCTGGTCGATAACCGGCTGCAACTTGGCTGTGATCTGAGCCAACTGCTCGTCGCCCTTGTTGATAGGAATGATAACCACCTGGATTGGAGCCAGCTTTGGAGGCAATACCAGTCCGTTGTCATCGCTGTGAACCATGATGAGGGCACCCATCAATCGGGTAGAAACACCCCATGAAGTAGCCCAAACGTACTCTGGCTTGTTCTCCTTGTTCAGATATGTTACGTCGAAGCTCTTGGCGAAGTTCTGGCCCAGGAAGTGGGATGTACCACTCTGCAGTGCCTTTCCATCCTGCATCATAGCCTCGATGGTATAAGTGTTCAGGGCACCGGCGAAGCGCTCGGTCTCGCTCTTCACACCCTGCAATACAGGCACGCCCATATACTTCTCTGCGAACTCAGCGTATACCTTCAGCATCTCCTGAGCCTTAGCCTCAGCCTCTTCCTTGGTGGCGTGGGCAGTATGGCCCTCCTGCCAGAGGAACTCTGAAGTGCGGAGGAACGGACGGGTACGCATCTCCCATCGCATCACGTTGCACCACTGGTTGCAGAGGATAGGGAGGTCGCGCCAAGAATGAATCCAGTTCTTGTAGGTGTTCCAGATGATGGTCTCAGAAGTTGGGCGGATGATGAGCTCCTCATCGAGCTTTGCATTCGGATCAACCTCCACCTCGGTGCCATCCTCTGTAGAGCGCAGGCGATAGTGTGTAACCACGGCACACTCCTTGGCGAAACCAGCCACGTGCTCAGCCTCACGAGAGAAGAAGCTCTTCGGGATGAGGAGAGGGAAGTATGCGTTCTGTACACCAGTCTGCTTAAACATCTTGTCGAGCTGCTGCTGCATCTTCTCCCAGATAGCGTAGCCGTATGGTTTGATGATCATACATCCGCGAACTGGCGAGAGCTCTGCGAGGTCAGCCTTCACAACCAAGTCGTTGTACCACTGACTGTAGTTATCAGCGCGCTTGGTCAAATTCTTAAGTTCTTTAGCCATATTCCTATTTATATTTCTTTTTTTTTATATTTTCACTTTATATATATAATAATGTATAGCACCCTGGGGCGGAGAAGGGGAAGCCTTGACAGAAGGGTCTCCTGAGTCTCCCGAAAGTGGCATTTAGGGGAATTCCTACATGAAAATAGGCATTTTCCCTGCCTCAATTCGGCAAATACATGTAAATTTGCATGCAAAATTACAAAAAAAATATTAGAAACCTATCATTTTTGGGGAAAAATAAGTATCTTTGCACCAAAAAATAGGTTTATTGAACAATTATAACATAATTATAGGAGAATTTTAAAATGAAAAAGATGAATTTAACTGCAGCAGCGCTTTCTATGCTGCTCATTCTTGGTAGTTGTGGAACCAATCAGAAGACGGGTACTGCCGTTGGTGCTGGTTCTGGTGCTGCTTTGGGTGCTCTCGTTGGCGGTTTGCTGAACAATAGCCATCGTGGAACAGGTGCTGCAGTGGGTGCTGCCATCGGCGCTGCCGTGGGTGGTACTGCGGGTAACTTGATTGGAAAGCACATGGATAAGGTAAAGGCAGAGGCTGCGGCTGTGAAGAATGCACAGGTATCCACAGTAACTGATGCCAACGGACTGACTGCCGTAAAGGTGACCTTCGATTCTGGTATCCTCTTCCCATTGAACGGTTCTACTCTCAACGCCAATGCCAAGAACGATTTGGCTAAGTTTGCTCAGGTGTTGAAGAACAACAGCGACTGCGAGGTTGCTATCCAGGGTTATACTGATGCTACAGGTTCTGACGCCGTAAACGTTCCTCTGAGTGAGAACCGTGCCAAGGCGGTATACAACTATCTTTCTTCTTGCGGCGTATCTGCAAGTCAGGTAAAGAGCGTACAGGGTCTGGGCTCTTCTAACCCAGTGGTTGATACCAAGGCTGCATGTGCCCAGAACCGCCGTGTAGAGGTTTATCTCTATGCTAGCCAGGCAATGGTTAACGCTGCCAACAACGGTACTTTGAAGTAAGAATCTTTCTTTGCTTTGAAGTTAGGAAAGAAGTAATAAATCGACTTTAAATTTTTTGTTTTTCAATCTATGGTATTGAAAAAAGTTAGAAATATAATCAAATGGGTGGTGGTGCTGTTTTTCAGCACCACCATTCTTGCTGTAGTAGCCTATCGTTTCATCCCGGTGTATCTCACTCCGCTGATGATTATCCGCTGCTTTCAGCAAGTGGCTGATGGCGAGAGTATTACGCTGCATCATCATTGGGTTTCGATGGAGAAAATCTCGCCCCACATGCCTGTGGCGGTGATGGCGAGTGAGGATGCCCGTTTTCTGAAGCATCATGGTTTCGACTTTGATGCTATTGAGCATGCGGCGAAGAACAATGCCCGTGGCGGCAAGGTGCATGGCGCCAGTACTATCAGTCAGCAGACGGCGAAGAACGTGTTCCTCTGGCCGGGGCGTTCGTGGACGCGCAAGGGATTCGAGGTATATTTCACCTTCCTCATCGAACTGATGTGGAGCAAGCAGCGCATCATGGAGGTTTATCTCAACAGCATCGAGATGGGTCCCGGAATCTATGGTGTGGATGCCGTGGCGGAGTATCATTTCAACAAGAATGCGCAGGATCTGTTTCGTGGCGAATGTGCCCTGATAGCGGCCACGCTGCCTAATCCCCGCAAGTTTAGCTCCCTGCATCCTAGCGCCTACATGAAGAAGCGCCAGCGCCAGATAGAACATCAGATGAAGTTCATCCCTTCCTTCCCTCGCGAAGGTGAGGATTACGACCCGGGTACTGCCGTGGGAGGATATAGGGGGAAGTGATTCTTGGTTGATAGTTTATAGTTTATAGTTGATAGGGGTGACCTTAAAATAGTTTTTTGCCTCAAATATTGATTCATGGATTTACTGAAAGACTTGAACGAAGCGCAGCAACAGGCTGTGAGTTATATAGATGGACCTTCGCTGGTGATAGCCGGCGCAGGTTCCGGAAAGACGCGTGTGCTTACTTATAAGATTGCCTATCTGCTGCAGCAGGGGATGAAGCCCTGGAGCATCATGGCGCTCACCTTTACCAACAAGGCGGCCCGCGAGATGAAGGAGCGTATCGGAAAACTGGTGGGCAACGACCTGGCTCAGCATCTCTACATGGGCACCTTCCACAGCATCTTCTCCCGCATCCTGCGTGCCGAGGCGGAGCATATCGGATTCAACAGCAATTTTACCATCTATGATGAATCCGACTCCCGTTCGCTCATCAAGGCGATTGTGAAGGAGAAGGGGCTGGACGAGAAAACCTACAAGCCGGCTGCCGTGCACGCCAAGATTTCGAAGGCGAAGAACAACCTGATGAGTGCGGAGGCTTATGATGCCGATGCCGACATCTTTATGCAGAATAAGCGCAGCAACATGGAGAAGATGGGCGAGGTGTACAGGGAGTATGTGCAGCGGTGCAAGCAGGCGAACGCCATGGATTTCGACGACCTGCTGGTGCTTACCTTCCAGCTTTTCAGAGACCATGAGGAGGTGAGACGCAAGTATGCCGAGAGGTTTGACTTTATCCTGGTGGATGAGTATCAGGATACCAACCATGTGCAGATGTCGATCGTGATGCAGCTGTGCAGGGAGAAGTTGCGCGTGTGTGCCGTGGGCGATGACTCGCAGAGTATCTACAGTTTCCGTGGCGCCAACATCGACAATATCCTCAACTTCCAGCATCAGTTGCCGGGTACCCGCCTATTCAAGCTGGAGCAGAACTACCGCAGTACGCAGACCATCGTGGAGGCGGCAAACAGTCTGATTCGCCGCAACCGCAACCAGATTCCCAAGGAGGTGTTCAGCCGGAATGCCGAGGGCGAGAAGATACAGTATAAGCCAGCCTACAGCGACAAGGAGGAGGCGCTGATTGTGGCGAAGGACATCAAGCGCATCAAGCGACAGGACGATTGCGGCTATGATGATTTCGCCATTCTCTACCGCACCAATGCCCAGAGCCGAAGCTTCGAGGAGGAGTTCAGAAAGCAGGGCATTCCTTACCGCATCTATGGCGGACTGAGCTTCTACCAGCGCAAGGAAATCAAGGATATCATCGCTTATTTCCGACTGGTGGCGAATCCTGACGATGAGGAGGCGATTAAGCGAATCATCAATTATCCGGCTCGCGGCATCGGAGCTACCACGGTGGCAAAGGTGGCTGCCTGCGCCCACGAGAACCAGGTGAGCATCTGGGAGGTGATAGGCGAGGCGGCGCATTACGGGCTGAACGTGAACAAGGGTACCTTGACAAAGCTGGAGAATTTCCGACTGCTGATCAGTTCGTTCATCGACCGCTCGCATACGCTTGATGTGTATGCCCTGGGCGATGCCATCATCAAGGAGGCAAGAATCAGCGAGGATATCATGCAGGGCAAGGATGCCGACGACCTGGCAAGGCAGGAAAACCTGGAGGAGTTTCTGAGCGGTATGCAGACCTTTGTGGCTGAGCGCCAGGAGGAGGGCAGGATGGATGAGACATTCCTGACGGATTTCCTGCAGGATGTGGCGTTGCTGACGGATGCCGACAGTGATGGCGAGAAGGATGAGCCGAGGGTTTCGCTGATGACGGTTCATGCGGCGAAGGGTCTGGAATTTGCCACGGTTTTCGTGGTGGGTTTGGAGGAGAACATTTTCCCGAGTCCGATTGCGGCTACCACGATGAGGGAGCTGGAGGAGGAGCGCCGCCTGCTGTATGTGGCGATAACCCGTGCCGAGAAGCATTGCATCCTGACGAATGCGCAAAACCGGTTCAGATATGGCAAAATGGAGTTTGACAATCCGAGCCGCTTCATAGAAGAGATTGATCCTGAATTGATTGAGGAAGAGGGAATGAAGTCGAGATCATCATTTGGTGGCTATGGAAGAAGAAGTTCCTATGGTTCAGATAGAAGTTCCGGCAGAGATTCTTATGGTTCAGATGGCGGTTATGGCGGAAGAATGCCGTGGGATTCTAAGTCTGTATCATCGCAGTTTAAGTCAGATCCGAAGCCATCCTATACATCGCCGAAGCCAAAGCCAACTGCATCATCTGCATCATTCTTTTCATCATTAAAGCCTGCATCAGCTGCATCATCATCTTCTTCACCAAAACCAGCATCATCCTCTTCTTCTTCTCTTCGAGAAGGATGCAAGATAGAGCATCAGCGTTTCGGCATTGGTGAAGTTTTGAAGCTTGAAGGCTCTGGCGAGAATGCCAAGGCAACGGTGGCATTCGCTCATGCCGGCACCAAGCAGCTTCTGCTGAAGTTTGCAAAATATACGATTATCGGATAGAAGCCTATGAGGGTGTGTCATCAATCCATGCCACACCCCCGTGGGTCTTCCTTTTATCCCTCTACCTTAAAATACCTTAATATTTTTATGCTTTCTTTGCATTTCTTATCTTTTTTCCTTAAATTTGTACTGATTTTTAAGAACATGAATTTTAATTTAATCATATTTAGGAACAATGAAAACAAAACACTTGAAAATCAGGCTGTTCTCATCCTTGATCGTGATGGGAAGCCTCTTGGTAACCGGTTGTTCTGATAGCGACTATGATTTCAACAACATAGATGCTACCATTGGAATCGGAGGAGATGGGTTGGAATTGCCAGTCAGCAATACCGATAACATCAAACTGTCAGAAGTGCTCGACCTTGAGGAAAACGGCTCCGTGGTGGCTGATGCCTCTACCGGATTCGACTATGTATTCCGCCAGCAGGGAAATGATGTAGAGGCGGCTCATCCTTACATCAACAGTATCACGGTGGCACGCCGACAGTCAAGCTCCAGCAATATCACGCTTTCGTTCAACTCTTCGGCTCGAAATTCAAGAGCATCAAGAACTGCAGTCATGCTCCATGGCGAGGGCGACGTGTTTGATTTCTCTTACGAGGGTAACAAGCCTCAGGAGGTGGAAGAACTGACTGCTGCCGAGGTGAGCAGCACCATCAACCTGAAGGTTGACTTCCAGAACCTGGCTAGCATGGTAGAGAAATTCGACAAGATTACCCTTACCTTCCCATCCTATATGAAACTTGCCGTGGATGGAAAGCCGGTTGAGGGCAATACCATCACATTAAATAATGTGTATACTTCGGAAGATCTGGAGAAGAAGATTGACATCGTGGGCCTCGATTTCACCAAGAAGGATGAACTGGGCGAACTGAAAATCGCAAAGACTTCACTTGGCGAGAAAATTCAGCTCACCGGTAAGGTTCACATGGCGGTGGAAACCAGCAACTACTCTTTTTCATCCGGTATCTCATCCGTTTCCATGAAGAACAATCTCTCGATGAGCGATATCAAGATTACCGGCGCTACGGGTAAGTTTAACCCAACCATCAACCTGAATACCCTGGGCAATGTCCACATCTCGGGCATTCCAGACTTCCTGAAGGATGGCAACGTGGTGGTGGATCTCTATAATCCGCAAATCTATCTCACACTCAACAGCAACCTCGATATCGAGGGCTTTGCGGGCGGTACGCTCAAAAGTCTGAAGGATGGCAGGGAAATCGCCAGCGTTGAGGTGCCTGAGTTTGCCGTCAAGGCGAATGGCACTACCCAGGTGGTAATCTGCCGAAATGCTGCGGTAACGGAAGCTGGCAGCGACGTGGAGAAAGTGGAGGTTCCAAATCTTTCTAATCTCGTGAAGACCATGCCTGACGAGATTACCTTCCAGGCGAACGCCAGAGCCAACAATCAGAAGGCGGGTACCTTTAAGTTGGGCTATCATGACTACGAGGTGGCTCCATCTTACAGCATCGATTCTCCTATCGCCTTTGCCGAGAATGCCTGCATCGAATATTCCGATGATTTGGACGGATGGAACGACGATATCAAGGATTTGAACATGGCGGATGGTGCCTATGTCCAGTTGTCTGCCCAGGTAACCAGTTGTGTGCCAGCTTATCTCAACGTGAAGGCAACCCCTGTGGATGTGTACGGAAGAGAAATCAGCAAGGACGAACTGGAGGTGGAGATTACGGGCGAAATCAAGGCTTCTGCCGATGGCACGACCCCAGCTACATCGCCTCTGAGCGTGAAGATTCTGCAGAAGAAAGCAGATGCCTTCAAGAAGCTCGACGGCTTGAAGGTGGTGGTTTCGGGCAAAGCCAAGGGCGAGGGCGGAAATGCCGTTACGGGCGTGGTGCTCAATGCCGAGAAGCATACCTTGAAGTTGAACGACATCAAGATTAAACTGGTAGGAAAGGTGATTGGTGATTTTAATTAAATCGAGAAATCTCTTTCGAAGATGATTTTAATTGAATAACAGTTAAGTAGATGATTATGAAGATTTTATCAAAGAAATATATCCTCTCGGCATCCCTGCTGGTGCTGAGTGGCGCAGCGATGGCGCAGAACTTGAACTCTGCCTATTTCACTGAGGGCTATCACTATCGCCACAACCTGAATCCAGCCTTTGGCGATTCATGCAGTTTCATCTCTATCCCGGCTTTGGGAAACATCAGCGTGAATACCCGTGGTAACTTCGGCTATCAGGACGTGGTGATGAAGAATCCGATGTACGGACAGCCGGGACAGAAGCGAATGACCACCTTCATGAACCCTTACATCTCTACGGGCGATGCGCTGAAGGGGTTCAGCAAGGGCGACAATAAGATTGTGGGCGACGTGAACCTCACCATCCTTGCCGCTGGCTTCAAGGCGTTTGGCGGATACAACACCATCGAACTGAGCGAGAAGACCAGCTTCGGCATGGTGCTTCCTTACGAGCTCTTTGAGTTTGCCAAGAACACGGGCAACCAGAATTACAACATCGGCGACGTGAGTCTGCGTGCCCGTTCCTACGCTGAGCTGGCGCTGGGCCATTCCCATCAGATTAACGAAAAACTGAGAGTGGGTGCCAAGTTGAAGTTCCTGCTGGGTGTGGGCGCTGCCGACGTGGAACTGAAGGATGTGCAGGCTAATCTCGCGGGCACAGACCAGTGGACGCTTTCGGGTCAGGGAACTGCGCAGGTTTCCGTGAAGGGCTTTACTTACAAGAGCAAGGTTTCGGAGTATAACGACCCTAGCCACGTTTCGCCAGACGACACACAGGGCAAGTATGAGCATGTGGACGATGTGGACGTGGATGGATTCGGACTGAACGGATTCGGCATGGCACTGGATCTGGGTGCTGAATATAAGATTAACGACGACTGGAGGGTGAGTGCTGCCGTGATGGACCTGGGTTTCATCAACTGGAGCAACAACATGAAGGCGGTGAATGCCAAGAACCAGTTTGTTTTCAACGGTTTCCATGATACCACTGTGGGCAGCGGTTCGGGCGGAACCCTGGATGACAAGATGGACAGTTACGGCGACCAGCTTGCTGATTTCGCCAATCTGAAGGATATGGGCGATGCCGGAAGCCGTTCTACGGCATTGGCTGCTACCATCAATCTGGGTGCTGAATACACCCTGCCTATGTATAAGAAGCTGTCGTTCGGAGCCCTGAGCAGTACCCGTCTGAACGGTTCCTATACCTGGACCGAGGGTAGGGTGAGTGCCAACTGGAAGCCTCTGAGATGGTTGGATGGCGGCGTGAACTTCGCCGTGAACAGTTTTTCTACCAGCATGGGTTGGGTGCTGAATATCCATCCTAGCGGCTATAACCTCTTCATCGGCATGGATCATCTTCTGGGCAAGACCAGCAAGGAGTTCATCCCTCTGAGTTCCAACGCCAGCATCGCCATCGGCATGAATGTGGCGTGGGGTGGAGTAAGCCAGAAGAAACTGGAGAAGGAATCGAAGAAAAAGGCAGTAGCCGAGTTGTAATACGAAAGCAGCTGTGCCCAAGTTGTAATACGAAAGAAGCCTGTTTAGCAGATTCGCTAAACAGGCTTTCTTATAATGCTTCGTTATCTATAATGCTTCGTCATCCGGCCGCTGAATCTGCGCTGGCGTTTTCAGCTTGGGCAGATGGCGCTTCTTTCTGAGCCATGCAGCTTTGCGCTGCTCGTAATCTTCGCGGTGGCGTTCAAGGAAATTATCTGCCATGATTCTATCAAATAAAATCTATCAAATAAATTCTTTCAAATGATGAACTTATTCCTTGAATCGGCTGTAAATCACCTTGATCTGCACTGGGCCCGCTGCTACCTTATTTCCACTCTTATCCAGGGTGTAATCCTTGTTGGCATCATCCGTAGCCTTGATGAGACGGGTAGAAGAGAGCGACATATCGTGGTTGATCTTGGTAACCACCGTAGAGTTGTTGATGGTGCTCGTCTTCAGCGTCACTGGCACCAGCATCACCTTGTTCCAGTTAGGATGCTCGTTCACCCAGTTGGCATTCTTCTTCTCGCCCTCCAGCTTGGCATTATGCATCTTCGTAACCAGGTTACTGATATTATAGAAGGTATAAGCGTTCTTGCTGCTTGTAGAGGCACTGTAGGATGCCGTATACGAAGAACGGTTGTCCGTGAGCTTGCTCTGCTCGAAGAAGGCATTCAGGCTGTCGGCCTCAACCATCAGAATGGTGGAAGGAGCGCTGAACTGATACTTGCTGTCTTCTACATTATTCATTCTAGGGAATGAGATAGAGGCTGTGTTCAGCGTATCCTTCTCGTGACCCTTGATGATGTCTTCCACTGGCAGCGTTACCTCGGTGAAGATTCCGGCAGGCGACTTGATGAAGGTACACTCCTCGTTGCTGGCCAGCGTCTCCAATGTCTTGGTATCGTTGGTAATCTTGTTGAGCTGAAGCACCTCCTCGGTTCCGTCGAAGCGGTTGTAGGTGTAGCCCGAAACAATGCTGTCGTTGCCATGAGAATCCTTCACGGTCTTCTGAATCTTCCAGTAGAGCTGCAGCTCGGTGTTCCAGATGTTGGCCACGTTTCCGATACCGCCGGTGTTCTTGATGTAGAATCCAGGGCATACGTTGTTGAGGAAGCGGTAGTTAGACTTGAAGTACTCCGGATGCTCCACGTAGGTGTTCATGATGTAGGTACCGTAGTTCTTGTAGGTCTTTCCGTCTCTTGCCTTGTAAGGCCCGTTGAGATAGATTCTGAACGCCATGGTCGAGCCCTCGCTCAGGTTGTAGGTGGCGCTGGCGTGGTAGTTGTCCTCGCTAACCCATCCGCCCTTGAAGGCATCATAGTCGGAGTAATATTCCTTGTCTTCCGTCATCGGCTTGCTCATCTCCTGTCTCATAAACACAACTGACGCTGCCGACGATCGCATAAGTGTAGATCTCGGTGGTCGCCG
>ERZ1023701.157-NODE-157-length-26569-cov-58.960889_pt1 | contig 26569 bp, 23 predicted proteins | sample MGYA00380350_ERZ1023701 | MGnify/ENA primary metagenome ERZ1023701 (study PRJEB33179, sample SAMN07449025) | human gut metagenome | biome: Human-gut; feature: Human associated habitat; material: Faeces | host: Homo sapiens | place: India:Kasaragod | collected... | reverse complement strand
ACAGACCGATTGGCAGGGTTAAGTATGCGCTAAATTAATTCCGCCAACGGGTTATTAAAGGTAAACAACAAGACCTACATAGGTCATAAACAATAAAAAATAACAATTATGAAGAAATTATTAACATTAGCATTTATGCTTTGCGTATGTGCAGGCATTCATGCAACAAGAGAGATTGTGGGGGCTACAGCAGTAGTTGCACCATGTCCAGGCGTACCTAACATCGTCATTTGGGGAAAAGCTACCCCTGAGCAAATCCAAGCAGCTCAAGATATACAAAGACAAAGATGCTTAGATAAGGCTGCACAAGATGAAGGAAACCGTAAGGTAAGTACAGAACTTCACTAGAGGCAACAAAACTCGGACAGGAATCAATCACCCTCGCATGAACCATGCGAGGGCTAAAACGTTTATAAACAATGAAACATATTATCATTTTTCTCCTCTGTGTCATATCCACGAATTGCTTTGCGCAATACACTACAATAGACACCGTGAAGTATCAGTTCAACTATGCCACAAAATATTCTGAAGTAGAAGAACTACATCCATTTGATGACGAAATAGTTGTAGAAATCGGCAAGGATAAGGCTATGACCTATGGATATTGGGGCAGAGCCAATGATTTGGCTTACGACAGCATCATGTCACACGGTGGCAGTGCAGCAGATTACTTTGCTCTCGGAAATCCCATAGCCACGTACAATGACTATGTTATCAAAAACTATCCTAAAAAAGGTCTTCTCTCCGTAACAACCTACCACGGCAAGAAATTTATCTACAGCGAGCCTATCGTGGAGAAGAAATGGCAATTGGAAGAAGGTGACACTACCATCCTGGGCTACAACTGCCGGAAGGCTTCTTGTACCTTCAGACAACGCAGCTGGAACGTATGGTATGCAGAAGACATTCCTATCTCAGAAGGTCCATGGAAACTAGACGGTTTACCTGGAATGATACTCAAAGCCGTGGACACGAAAAATCAATTTTCTTTTGAATGCATCGGAATCAAAGAAAACGTGAACAAGCCCATGAGCGCCAAGCTTTCCAAACGAGTCAAGACAACACCTGTCTATATAGAAAGACTGGTAAAGCTCCACTCGTCCAACTTCGAGGCATATCTAAAACTGACAGGTTCTCCTTATGCCTCTAATCCGAAAATGTCAAAAAAGACAGCTTGCCTGCTGGAGTATTATGAGAAGAAGAATACTAAAAAATAAATACCTTGTCATCATATACTTGATGCTCAGCAGCATCAACGTAAATGCCCAGGAGCTTAGGGGTGTGGTTAAAGACAGCATCACCCATAAGCCCCTGGACTATGCATCTGTAGTGGTATATGGCGAGCAGCATCGCCCTATCACTTTCCAACACACCAACCAAGACGGCAAATTCTCCATCACCCTGCCAGAAGGGGAAAAGGCTACAAGCATCTCCTTCAGCATCCTGGGACATGCCAAGAAATCTTATCCCTTGGCACTTTATAAGAATGGGCAAAACGTCTATTTGCACGAAGCATCCACCAGCATCAAGGAAGTGACCGTAAAGGCCAAACGACTTCAGCTGAGAGGTGACACCCTTGCCTATTCGGTAGCAGGATTCAGGCACAAACAAGACCGAACCATCGCTGACGTGATAGCCAATATGCCGGGCCTCAGCGTGGCAGGAAATGGTACCATCACATACCAGGGAAAAGCCATCAACAAGTTTTACATAGAAGGAATGGACCTGATGGGCAACAAATATGCCACAGCCTCGGAAAACATAGATGCCTCGAAGGTTAAAACCGTGGAAGTGCTCCAACGCCACCAGCCCGTCAAGGCACTGAGAGGGAAAAGTTTTACAGACCAAGCTTCCCTCAACCTGGTACTGACCGACGAAGCCAAGGGGGTGTGGACAGGCAATGCCGAAATAGGAAGCGGCACCAAGATGCAAAAGGGAGAAGGTGCTAACTGGCTGAGAAACGGAAAACTCGCCGCCATGATGTTTTCCAGAAAATTGCAATGCCTCACCATGTACAAGACCAACAACACGGGAAAAGACATCTCACATGAGATCAACTCCCTATCCAACGACAACGCTCTCAACGACAGCGACACTCCTTGGGTAAGTGACATCTCCACCACCAGCAACACAGAGCTAGACAAAGGACGCACCAACTTCAACGACACCCATCTCGTGGCAGCCAACTGGCTCAGACGCATAGACAAGGATACCGACCTGAGGCTGCAAACCTCTTACCTGTATGATCACTCCACAGGCAAGAAATACAACAAAACGGTATATACCAACATCCTGGGGAAGCCTGCCACAGAGGAAGAAACGGAGGCAAACAGCTACCGCAACGAGGCAAACCTGGAATTGCAGTACAAACTGAACTCCAGCAAGAGCTACATCTGCAACACCTTCCGTTCCTCATTCAACTGGAATCACTCGTGGGCAGAAACATTGCTCGGCGGAAATGCAGTGAAACAATATGTACGTCCGCACAAGACATTCATTGGGGATGAATTGAATATCCTGCATAACATCAATAAGCACAGCAGCTACAGATTCCAAGTAAGCGGTTCGTACACCTACCTGCCAAGTCTGCTGCAACTGCTCGACAATCAAACACAGCACTTGGACGTTACCATCTCCAAGCTAAATGCCAGCACCACCTTCCGACACAAGTTGTGGGGCATGAAAATAGCCTATGATGCCCAGCTCAACTACAAGAGAGAAGAAGGAAAGCTGAATATCACAACCAGTGAATACATGCAAGAGACACAAGCCCTGCTGACCCCAAGCATCAGTTATTCGAACACCAGCGGACTGTCGCTCTCAGCCTCAGCAAGCATGAACCTTTCCAGATACGACCTGACCCATGATGGACGAACCCAATTCCACATCATGCCTAGCGTCGGTGCTCAATATCAACTCAATGCCACCAGCGACATCCAGGCAGGCTATCGCCTAACTTACTCTGTGATGCCATTCCTTACCATCACCTCGCTCCCCTATTATACCAGCTATTCTTCACAAATCAGTGGCAATGGGAAATGGAACGACCTAGCCACACACGTGGGTTACGCCAGCTTCAAATATGGAGACCCTGTGATAGGCCTGTTCTTCAACATGAATGGCAACTACTCCAAGACGCTGCACCAAAAGCTGTACGACAGTTGGCTGACAAACGATGTATATCACTCCCAACTAAGCGATGTGGAGGGCACATACACCACCAAGACGCTAACAGGCAACATCAGCAAAGCCTTTGGCATGGGTAAAATGAGCATAGACATGGGAGGAGATGCTATGTGGATAGACTATAGCATCTTGCAGCAAAGGGAGAAAGTGGCCTATCAAAACAGGTTCTTCATGGGATACTTCAAGCTGTCTGTAATGCCCAGCACACTCTTTGCCATCGAGGAGAAAAGCACATTACGCTACTCCAAGCAAGTGAACAAACAGGATGAATCACTCAATGGAGAAAGCCTGCGCACCGACCAACACGACCTGCGCCTGCTGCTGATGCCAGGATGCTGGGAGATAGAATGGACTAACAGCCTCTATCACAGCACCGACCATCATGTGGACAACGCCTACTTCTCAGATGCCAGCATCACCTACAGCAAGAAGAGATACGAAATAAGCCTGCGAGTAAGTAACCTGTTCGGCACAAAGAAGTATGAATATCACCAGCTCTCTGATAGCTACATGTATTATGCAGTAAACTATCTGCGCCCACGAGAAATCCTGCTCAACATCGCTTTCAATCTGTAAAAGATAGCAGGGTTACTCGGCTAAATGCACGCAATATCAGATTATTTGCACAAAAAGTGGCTGATAATTTTTGTATTTCAAGCTATTTTTGTAACTTTGCACCAAATTCTAAATACATTTCTTAATTAAGATGAAAGAATTAGCACTTAAGTACGGATGTAATCCGAATCAGAAGCCTTCGCGCATCTATATGGATGACGGAAGGGAACTGCCTATCGAAGTTATCAACGGCCGACCTGGCTACATCAACTTCCTGGATGCTTTCAACTCTTGGCAATTGGTCAAGGAACTGAAGGCTGCTACAGGTATGCCTGCTGCCGCTAGTTTCAAACATGTTTCTCCTGCCGGTGCAGCCATCGGCCTGCCGCTGAGCGACACCTTGAAGAAGATCTACTTCGTGGACGACGTGAAGTTTGAGCTCTCTCCGCTGGCTTGTGCCTATGCTCGTGCACGCGGTGCCGACCGTATGTGCTCTTACGGTGACTTCGTTGCCCTGAGCGATGTATGCGACGAGGCTACTGCCCTGCTCATCAAGCGTGAGGTGAGCGACGGCGTGATTGCTCCAGGCTATACTCCTGAGGCTATCGAGGTGCTGAAGGAGAAGCGCAAGGGTACTTACTGCGTCATCAAGATTGACCCTGACTACGTGCCTGCTCCTATCGAGCACAAGCAGGTGTTTGGTGTTACCTTTGAGCAGGGACGCAACGAGGTGAAGCTCGACGACCCTGCTCTCTTCGAGGATATCCCTACCAAGAACAAGACTTTCACCGACGAGGCTAAGCGCGACCTGATTATCTCGCTCATCACCTTGAAGTATACTCAGAGTAACTCTGTATGCTACGTGAAGGATGGTCAGGCCATCGGTATCGGTGCCGGTCAGCAGAGCCGTATCCACTGCACCCGCCTTGCCGGTTCCAAGGCTGATGAGTGGTGGTTGCGCCAGTGTCCTAAGGTGATGAACCTGCCTTTCAAGGAGAAGATTCGCCGTGCCGACCGCGACAATACCATCAACGTCTATATCTCTGACGAGTGGGAGGATGTATTGCAGGATGGCGTTTGGGAGCAGTTCTTCACAGAGAAGCCTGAGCCATTGACCCGCGAGGAGAAAAAGGCGTGGATTGCGCAGAACAAGGGTGTGAGCGTTGGTAGCGATGCTTTCTTCCCATTCGGCGACAACATCGAGCGTGCTCACAAGAGCGGTGTGGAATACATAGCAGAAGCAGGCGGTAGCATCCGTGACGATAATGTTATCGACACCTGCGACAAGTACGGCATCGCCATGGCGTTCACTCACGTTCGCCTCTTCCATCATTAATTTATATAATATAAAAGGTATATGAGCGATATTGACGATATTATCATGGGCGGCATGGTCTTCAAAGGCGGCGGCGGACCTAAGAAGGACGACGACGACAAGGTGAAGACCAAAGCCAAGAAGAAAAAGTATATTACGGGTGCTCACGGCAGCGGCTCTGCCCGTCAGAAGGCAAAGTATCGCCAACAGAGAGCCAACCGTAAATCGCAGAAGAAAAAATAATTAGCCTTAAGGGTAAATATATTTAGCCTTAAGGGAAAATAAATTTAGCCTTAAGGGAAAAAATAAGAGAGGGTGTGTCATGGGACTTATGACACACCCTCTTTCCTTTATTTTGCAGCAAGTGAAACCATGATAAGATATTGCCGCTTATCTATCAGTTCTTGACGCTCTTCACACCCTTTCCCTTGGTAAGATGCAAGGTAACGGCTTTCAGCTTATGGTTGCTGTGGTCGAAGATGATGGCTGGATCCAGGCGCTTGCCGCCGAAAGACACCTCGAAATGGAGATGCTCGGTAGTGGCTCTGCCGGTGCGGCCCGTAAGACCGATTACCTGTCCTGCCTTCACCTTATCCCCCTTCTTCACCATGTTCTTGCTCTGATGGCTATAGAGCGTTTCCAAACCGTAGGCATGCTTGATGCGGATACAGTTGCCATAGCCGTAGTAAGGTCCGGAGGCAACCACCTCGCCATCGAAGGCGGCATAAATCTCGTCGTTAGGCTTGGTCTTCAAATCCACACCCGAGTGACGGCGGGCACCTCCGTATGGACTGATGACACGAGCATCAGGCAATGGATATGCCCATGCCTTCTCCTCTATCTTCTCCAAATCGAGACGGAAGGTGTTAGTGATGGTAAACGGGTCGTACACCTCGTCGGGGTCGAGAGTCATGGCATGATCGCCACGGCTGTTTCCCGATTTCTTATTTGTTTCCTTATCGTTTCTATCATTCTTATCGTTCTTGGAAACGGAGGAATCCTTGCCGCCTATCACCGTGATATTGATGCGGCTTCCTATCTTGCGGAACTGCACGGTCTGTCGGCGGAGCTTATGGCTCTTCAGTTCGATGATGGTTTCCGGATTGATGCGTGCACCATTCACCATGATGGAGAAATCGCAGTAGGTCTCACCCTCCTTGGTACCCACGATGGCGATGGTTTGTCCGGCATCCACATGCTGTCCCACCTTCATCAGGTTCTCGGCATTGTTGGCATACACGGTTTCCAGACCATTGTCGTGACGGATGACGATGACATTACCCATCGACTCGGTTTTGCGCGAGAGTCGCACATAACCTTCAAACATTGCCTTGACGGCGTCGCCCTTCGAGGTTTCGATGCGCATCACGCTATTGCCATTGGTAAGGCTAGCCTTGCCCACAGGAAGCGGGAAGGAATATTCCTTGGCACGGAATATCTCAAAGTCAACATTGAAGGCTTGACTCTGGGCAAAGAGGCCTGGCGTTGCGATGCTCACCTGCTGTTGCTCGGCGGCAGTAAACTCATTTTTGGCGGGCATGAAACTGCTCAGGGATAGCATCAGCATGCCCGAGACGGCTACAAGCCCCAATCTCTGTCTTAATCTACTCATTATCTCTATCGTTCTAAATCTCTAAATTAACTATAAACTATTAACTGTAAACTATTAACTATAAAAAACATCCACTTCTCCCTCTTCGTTCATAGAAAAGACAGAAATGGATGTTATCATGAAAAATCTTATTTATTTCTCCAGGAGGATGGCAGTATAGATTCTGCCGCTCTCTGTGCCCAACTTGCGAGCAGAGAAATACTCGTCGCTATGCTGGAAGGTACAGATGCCGCAATCCTGGATATTCTCTTCGGCTACGCCGCAATGCAGAAGAATCTGCTTGTTGCAGAGCGGAAGATTGAGGTGCCACTTCAGCGGCTGAACGATGTTGCCCTCGGCAGCCAGACGCTCACGCTCGGCTGGGTCGGCAGAGAAGGCAGCGTTAGGACGCTGCTCGGCAATCTCCTCCATCGGGAAGGCAGCCTGCTCAAATGCCTCATACACCTCATCGCCCACCTCGAAACTGTCGATCGAGATGCCCGGACCTATCACAGCCTTCAGCTTCTTAGGGTCGGTATGATAGGTGAACGCCATCTCCTGGATGGTTTTGTGAACGATGCGTGCCAGGGTGCCACGCCATCCGGCATGGATGGCTGCCACGGCATGATGCTCCTCATCATAAAGAAGCACCGGGATGCAATCGGCAGTGGAAACGCCTATGCACACACCTGTCTGATTCGTCATCACGGCATCAACGCCTTCGAGAATCATCTTGCGGATATTCTCGGGCATACTGAAATATTCTCCGGCTATCTGGCGCACCTCTACCCCATGCACCTGATGGGGCATGATGATGTGACCAGGCTCTACGCCCAGTTCAGCAGCCAGACGCCTGCGGTTTTCAGCCACATGCTCGGCATTGTCGCCGCAATACTCATTGATATTGAATTCGCTGTAGTTGCCCTGGCTCACTCCGCCCTTGCGGGTGGTGGAGAAAGCCTTGACACCAGAAGCTATGCTATATACTTTGAACATTGAACTTTGAACTTTAGATTACTCATATTCGAAATCATCGAGGTCATCTACGTCCTCTATTTCATCCTCATCGATGTATTCCACGATGTCCTCACCCTCAGCCTCGAGTTCCTGCTGGAAGCGTGACATATCCTTGTCACGATGCACGAGGGTATCCTCGGCAGTAATCTCCTGCAGTTTGTTGCTCTCGGAATTCAGCTCCTTCCAGAGCACATCCTTGAGTTCCTGGATTCCCTGTCCGGTGACGGAAGAGATGAAGACCACCGGCAGATCGGTAGGCAGCGTTTCGCGGAGCATCTCGATAAGCTCATCGTCGAGAAGGTCGCACTTGGTGATGGCGAGCACACGGTGCTTGTCGAGCATCTCTGGGTTGAAGTTCTTCAGCTCGCCCAGCAGCACCTCGTATTCCTTCTTGATATCGTCGGTATCGCCGGGAACCATGAAAAGGAGCAGCGAGTTGCGCTCTATGTGGCGCAGGAATCGCAAACCTAATCCCTTTCCTTCGCTCGCACCCTCGATGATGCCAGGAATATCAGCCATGACAAAGCTCTGGTGGTCGCGGTAGTCCACGATGCCCAGCGATGGCTCGAGCGTAGTAAATGGATAGTTGGCAATCTTTGGGCGCGCACTGGATACGGCGCTGAGCAGGGTTGACTTTCCGGCGTTAGGGAAACCCACGAGACCCACATCGGCAAGGAGCTTCAGCTCCATGATGATGGTCATCTCCTGCATAGGCTCGCCTGGCTGCGCATAGCGTGGAGCCTGGTTGGTTGAGGTACGGAACTGGAAGTTGCCCAATCCGCCGCGGCCGCCCTTGAGGAGCAGCACCTCCTGTCCGTCGTAAGCCACATCGCAAACGAACTTTCCGGTTTCGGCATTATAAACCACGGTACCGCAAGGCACATCGATATAGATGTCCTTACCGTCGGTGCCATGACACTTGTCACGTCCTCCATTGCCACCATGCTCGGCGAAGAAGTGGCGCTGATACTTCAGATGCAGCAGGGTCCAGTAGTTGTGGTTGCCGCGAAGATAGATGCTTCCTCCACGTCCGCCATCGCCACCGTCAGGACCGCCATTAGGTTGGTACTTCACGTGGCGCAGGTGCATGGAGCCTTTACCACCCTTACCAGAGCGGCAGTTGATCTTTACATAATCTACGAAATTGGATTCAGCCATTTATATTTTCTTTTTATATTTAACGAATAAATCTTCCCCACTCAGTTGTGGGGAAGATTTTTTATCTTGATTACAAGTTGTCGATAACATTGCAAACGCGGGCGAAGATCTCATCCACTGTACCGAGACCCTCGATGTGGTGGTGGATACCTTCCTTCTCATACCAGTCGATGAGAGGTGCAGTCTGAGTGTGATATACGTTGAGACGCTTCTTGATAGTCTCCTCGTTATCATCAGAACGGCCGCTCAACTTACCGCGGTTGAGCAAACGAGCCATCAGCTCATCCTCAGGAACAGCGAGCTCGATCATGGCAGCAATCTTGTGGCCACGCTCTGAGAGCATCTTCTTCAAAGCCTCAGCCTGTGGTGTGGTACGTGGGAAACCATCGAAGATGACACCTGCGTGATCCTTGCCGAAGCTGTCGTATACGCTAGCGAGGATGTCGATCATCAACTCGTCAGGAATCAACTGACCATTGTCGATATAACCCTTAGCAGTCTTACCAAGCTCAGTACCGTTCTTGATTTCGTTACGAAGTACGTCACCTGTTGAAATGTGACCGAGACCATACTTCTCGATCATCTTGTCGCTCTGTGTGCCCTTACCTGCACCAGGAGCGCCGAAAATTACAATATTCTTCATTTTTACCTTAAATATATATAAATTGTTTTATGTTGTGTCAGAAACTACTATTCATTCATCCATTTCTGTCCCCAAGGAGACAAAAGTATAGCAATAGTTATGCCAAAGAAAACGGTAAACATGCCTAAAAATATTAAAGTGTTCATCTTACATCCTCCTATTTTTATTGTTAAACTTATTATATTTTTTACGCTTTGCTTCTTTTTCTTTTTTACCTTTCTTATCAAAATACAGAGCAAACCCCAAAAGGGCCACTGCCAAGATAAAGCTAACCAGATAAATAAGCCAATGAAGTTCTTCCCCCATATCTCCAACAAAAGTCGTAATAAACGCAGCTGTTATAAGATATTTGGAAATATCTATAAAATAATCACTCAGTTTCTCCCACATGCTTCACCTCCTATTCTTCTACAATGGTGTAGATATCGCGGAGGTTTCTGCCTTCTTGGTCATAATCCAATCCATATCCCACGATGAAATCGTTAGGGATTTCCATAACAGCATAGTTGATATCAAGGTCAACCTTCAGGTTGCCTGGCTTCACGAGGAGGGAACAAACCTCAACGCTGGCTGGGTTCATCTTCTTCAGGTCTTCTATCATGTGGGCCATGGTGAAACCGGAATCTACGATGTCTTCTACGATAACCACGTGGCGACCTGCCAAATCCTGGTTCAAACCCATCAGGGTCTTCATGCTGCCCGTAGAGGAAGTGCCCTCGTAAGAAGCATACTTCACGAATGAAATCTCGCTTGGCACGGTAATCATTCGCATCAAGTCGGCTGCGAAGATAAATGCGCCGTTCAATACTGCCAAGAACACGGGGGTCTTGCCTTCATAGTCCTTGTTCAGACGGTCTGCTACGACCTGAACCTTCTTGAGTATTTCGGCCTCTGGAATGGAGGTTTTGAAGGTCTTATCCTTAATTTTTACTATGCTCATAGTCATATTATATAATATTTTCTGCAAAATTACGAAAAAATCGTGAAACTTCATGCTTTCATCGACTTTTTTTAGTACTTTTGCATGAAAATAATCAGATAATCGGACAAAGACATGAAGATTTTCACTAGTACTCAGATACATGAGTTGGATAAATACACCATTGAGCATGAACCTATCACTTCGCTCAACCTCATGGAACGTGCCGCTAAGGCGCTGACGCGTGCCATCGAGGAGGAATGGTCTAACCGTACTCCGGTGGTCGTTTTCGCAGGACCAGGCAACAACGGAGGCGATGCGCTTGCCGTGGCAAGAATGTTGGGAGAAGATGGTTATCAGGTTAACGTTTTCTTGTTTAACATCCACAACAAGCTCTCTGCCGACTGTGCCAGCAACAAGAAGCGACTCATCGAGAGCAAACGCGCCAAGCAGTTTACTGAGGTCACCGTCAACTTCGACCCTCCACAGCTGGAAGCCGGCATGCTCGTAGTAGACGGCCTCTTTGGCAGCGGCTTGAACAAGCCGCTGGCAGGCGGTTTTGCATCCCTGGTAAAATACATCAACCAGAGTGCCGCCAAGGTGGTGAGCATCGACCTGCCATCGGGTCTGATGGCGGAAGACAACACCTATAACATTTCAGCCAACATCATCCGTGCCGACCTGACGCTGACCCTGCAGCAGAAGAAGCTGGCGATGATGCTGGCAGACAACCAGATATACCTGGGAAGACTGAAGGTATTGGATATCCGACTCTCACCGGAATTCATCCAGAAGACGGAAAGCAAATTCAGTATTCTCGAAGAGAACGACATCCGCCTGCTGATGAAGCCCCGTGGCGACTTTGCCCACAAGGGAACCATGGGCACGGCTTTGATTATAGCCGGAAGCTACGGCATGAGCGGTGCGTCCGTACTGGCTACCAAGGCGTGCCTGAGAGCGGGAACGGGAAAGGTGATTACTCATACGCCGAAGCGCAACTACGAGATTATGCAGATAAGCGTGCCGGAAGCGGTGCTCCAGATGGATTCTGAGGAAACCATCTTCAGCGAACCGGTGGACACCGACTACTATAGCGCCATGGGCATAGGTCCAGGTCTGGGCACCAACGAATCCACCGCCATCGCCCTGATAGCCCAGCTGAGAAGATCCACCTGTCCTACGGTGGTAGATGCTGATGCACTCAACATCCTGGCGAGTCATCGTGCCTGGATGCAGCAGTTGCCTAAGGACATCATCTTCACTCCTCATCCAAGAGAACTGGACAGACTGGCTGGCAACACCAGCAGCAACTGCATGGAGCGCCTTGACAAGGCCATAGAACTGGCAGAGCGCCTGCAAGGCTACATTATATTAAAGGGCCACTATTCTGCCCTCTGCCATCCTAACGGAAAGGTGGAGTTCTGCTCCACCGGCAACAGCGGCATGGCCACAGCCGGCAGCGGCGATGTATTGACGGGTATCATCACCTCGCTTCTTTCACGCGGCTATAACCAGGCAGATGCCTGCCGAATAGGCATGCACCTGCACGGATTGGCAGGCGACCTAGCCATCAAGGATATCGGCAAAGAGAGCCTCATCGCCAGCGATCTGATACAATATCTCCCTAAGGCATTCCTGAGAATGGAAGATTAATATTTAGTTTATAGTTGATAGTTGATAGTTTATAGCTAGACTGGGAAACGTATAATTATGCAAGTTTTCAACATCCTGCTATAAACTATAAACTTTTAACTATAAACTATATCAATGGCTTTTTCTTTCTGATTTCCGCAAATCGCAATTCCAGGGTGCGCTTTAAATCATCCTTACGATCCATATTCAGTTTCTTTCGGATATGACTGCGCTGACTTGTGATGTTGGATTCTGTCTTATCAAGCAGGATGCAGATTTCCTTCAAGCTCTTATCCTGCAACACCAGCTTGCAGATCTGTATTTCACTATTGGTCAAATCAGCACACAGTTCATCCCACATCAGATTATTCAGTTCCTCCTTTTTCAGGTGCTCCGAAGCATTATTGATAATGTTCTGGCGCAATTCCGGATTCAGCCTTTCCATCAGATTTCCGGCATTATCATTATCCTTTTCCTTCAATTTGGCAAGCATATCCAATGCCTTTCTCTCTACGTGGGTAACCTTCTGAGGCTGACGAAGCCCCTTCAGCACATAGTTCGTATTATAGATATACACATAGATGATCATCACAAAACCCACGAAGAATGCCTTCATCCCGAAGAAGGATGTAACAGCAGGATGCTCTATGAAATAGAAGACAACCATCGGAACCAAGCCGGCTATAAGAGCCAATGCGGTCTTATACATCAGTTGTGTCAACGCCATCAACACCAGCAGGAACACCAGAAACACATTGCTGATGCTACTCAACTCGTCGGGCAATGCGCCAAACACAGAGGAAAGTATACAATTGGCAGTCAATTTGGCAAAAGCCAATATATATAAAAAGGTGAGACCCTTGGTAAAAGTAAGTTTCTTGGTCCAGATTGCCAGCTGCAGACTGGCAAACAAAACGGCATTCACCACATCAGCCACCACCCCATGAGGTTCTCCTAATCGGAGGATAAGGATAAAATGGTACAAAATAATAAGTACCTCGGAAACCGAGAAAAGTAGATAGCCTATCACTCTTCTGCGGTCTACGATACCACAATACTTGGGGCAAAAGTAATGCTCCAAGCCTAAAATTGCCTTCATTAAATTAAGTTTTGGTTCCATTGTTTACTTATAAATTCTATCTTTTAGCTTATATCTTCTTATCATCAGCTGGCTTTTCAACAGCAAAATGCTGGAATTTCCATCTAACTGATAACGGCTGCAAATTTACAAAAATAATTAGAAATAGTGATGAGAAGATGATGAAAAAATGCCGGAATTAACAACTTTAAGTAGTTTTCAGTGTTGTTTTTAATTAAAAAAGGCACTTTTCAGTATTTTTCAGTGCTAAAAAACTTGCATGGTATTGCTTTTCTTTATAATTTTGCAGCCGAAAAAAGATGATGCGCTGAGCCAGGAACTCAGCTGCAAGGTTTTTAATACGAGAATGTAAGATTCCTAACTGAAAAGTAAATTGAAAGTAAAGACAAAGTAGATTAACAGGAAGGGAATGGATATTAGATTTCTTATGTATTAGTTGTAAACCGGAAGATAAAAAGATATTGTATTAAGTATATAAAAGTATAAGAAAAAGATGATGAAAAGGATTAAAATGGCACTGATGATCGGACTGTGCTTCTTAGCACTCGATGCTTCAGCCCAAAAGGTTGCGGTGAAAACCAACCTTCTTTATGATGCGACCAGCACCATAAACTTGGGAGTAGAGTTCGCACTCACCCCCAAGTGGACCTTGGATGTAGCAGGCAACTACAATCCTTGGACATTTTCTAATAACAGGAAATGGCAACATTGGCTTGTGCAGCCAGAAGCAAGATACTGGTTCTGCAACAAGATGATGGGACATTTTGTGGGATTCCATGCTATTGCAGGATCCTACAACATCGGTAACGTGAATGCTGATTTCAAGTTATTAGGAACAGACTTTTCCAAACTGAAAGATTACCGCTACGAAGGATGGTTCGCGGGAGCGGGTGTGGCATACGGATATGCCTGGACCCTTTCCAAGCACTGGAACTTCGAGGCTGAACTGGGACTGGGTTACACCTACAGCCGTTCTGACAAGTTTGAATGTGCGGAATGCGGCGAAAAACTGGAAGACGACAAGAGTCACCACTATGTGGGACCAACCAAGGCAGCACTCAACCTCGTCTATGTGTTCTAATCGCCCCTATACGGACATACCTATTTAATTGTATATTTATACATCATTATTCATTTGATCATTCATTTGGAAAGGAAACAATTCATGAATACAAAATATAACTTCTATAGTACACTGGGTGCTGCCCTCCTGCTGTTATCGCTCACAGCCTCAGCAGAAAGCAAGCCTATAGCCTCAGCAGAGAAAAAAGAAAAGAAAGAGAAAGCTGAGAAGAAAGAGACAGCCGGAAAGCTGAAGATTTCGAAGAAAGAAGTGAAGAGAGATGGAGATGACGTGAACGTGAAGATGGACTTCAAGCTCGACGACATCATCCTGGGCAGCAACCGTGGACTCATCTATACCCCCATGATTGTGAACGATGAGGACACCCTGAAACTGCCAGCTGTTGAGGTGATGGGACGCAAGAGATACATCTATTATCAGCGCAACAATGCCACTGCCTCCAAGAACCCGCTCATCGTGGAGCAGCGACAGAACAAGAAAAAACAGACCCTACATTATATATATACCACTCCATTTCAGGATTGGATGAGCAACTCGCAACTGGTTATCGGCAACGATACCTGCGGATGCAACCAGGTAATCCTGGCAGAAGGACTGCTTCCGGCTGGCGATATCCTCAGCACGCCTCAGAAACTCTTCTACGCTTACCAGCAGCCTAAGGCGGAAGCCGTGAAGATAAGACAGGAAAACGGTTCGGCACGACTCAACTTTAGGGTGAACAAGTGGGACATCGTGGTAAACCTGGGCAACAACGCCAAGGAACTGGCTAAGATGATTGAAACCCTGGAGCTGGTGAAGAACGATTCGGATGTTACCATCACCCAGATCACCCTGCACGGTTATGCTTCTCCTGATGGTGGATATGCCAACAACGACAAGCTTTCACGCAACAGAACGCAAGCGCTGAAAGATTATCTCACGTCGGTTTTTCCTATCGACCAGAAGCTGATCAAGGTGGCAGCTACCGCAGAGGACTGGGAAGGAACGGCAGAATACATCGCCCACAACGATATTCCTCAAAAGGACATTGTCCTCGGCATCATCAACAGCAGTTTGCAGCCTGATGCAAAGGAGAAGGCTTTGAAGAGAAAGGCTCCGGAGGCTCATCGCTTCCTGTTGCAGAACGTTTGGCCAGGCTTGCGCCGCACCGACTACACCATAGAATATGACGTGAAGGCATTCAACCTGGAAGAGGCTAAGAAGGTTATCAAGACCCGTCCGCAGAAGCTTTCTCTTCAGGAGATGTACATGGTAGCCAACAGTTTGCCTAAGGGCAGCGATGAATACAACAATGTATTCGAGACTGCCGTAAAGCTGTTCCCAGAAGACAAGCTTGCCAACCTCAACGCTGCCTACATCGCCATTGAGCGTGGTGACAAGGTGAGTGCAGAGAAATATCTGAAGAAGGTGGGCGATACCCCAGAAGCCAACAACGCCCGCGGTTGCCTCGCTGTCCAGAAAGAGGATTACCAGGCTGCCAAGGAATATTTCGAGAAGGCTGTAAAGGGTGGCTTGAAGAAAGCCCAGGAAAACCTGGACAAGGTAAACAAGGTTCAGGAATAGAAGGAACGAAATAAAGAAAAGAATAAGTAAAGAAAGTATTAATAAATATAGTTTTAACTAAAGTAATAAGTAACAAGATTATGAAAAAAATGAATTTGCTCGTAATGAGCTTGGTTTCAGCCGCAGCTTTGTCTTTCACTAGCTGCAGCAGTAATGATGATTTGGCTGGTGACAACGCAGGTCAGGAGAAGGTAGATGGTTTCTACATGACATTGAACGTACAGACTCCAAAGGCAGATGGTACCAGAACAGCAGTTATTGATCCTACAGAGAATGCCACAGCAGTAGAAGCTGCGATCAAGACTGGTACATTCTACTTGGTAGATAAGGATAATAAGATTGTTTTCTCTGAGGATCTTAAGAACCTGAATTGGTCAGGAGCCGTTAATGGTGAAAATGGTTCAACAACACAGCAGGATGGTAACAAGACTTTCGAAATCAAGGTTGAGAATGTTGAAGCAGGTCAGACATACCGTGTATATTTCCTGGCTGGTAGCAACAAGCCAGCAGGTGGTATGAACTTTGCTGCTACTAGCAACAACTTCTTCACTGCTACAAAGAGCTTTGCATCTCCATTTGCAGACGATAACAACTTTGCTATGTTCAACCAGAACGATGCAGATGTGAATGGAAATGGTTATTCTGTAGAATTCATCAAGGCTAACAACAACAAGCAGAACCCTGCAAAGGTAACTTATACATCAGCAGATGGAAATACTACACAAAAAGATGCAGCTATCAAGGTTGAGCGTGTAGTAGCTCGTATCGATGCTCCAACTAGCAATTCAACAGTTCTTGCAGAGGCTCCAGCTAATGCATCAGCGGCTTTGAAGGTAGCAATGAAGGATGCTAAGGAAAAGGTAGAGAAGATTGAATTGACAAACTATGCAATTTCAAACTTGGCCAACAAGTCTTACGTAATGCAGACTTGGAATTCTTCTGCACTTGTCATTCCTAGTGACAAAGAAGGCTTCAGCTACATCCAGCCAAAAACTGCTTTCGGTGGAGATTACGATTACAAGAATGGCGGTTTCACTACTACAGCAACTAAAGTAAATTACGTATTCGAGAACAATTCAACAGATAATCCAACATCTATGTACTTCGAGTACAAGGTTACTTTGAAGAACGAGAAGTTTGAAGGTGATGCTGATTTCAAGGATGATGCAAAAAATGCAGGTACATTCTATCGTTACAACAACGTAATCTACACCTCTTTCTATCAGATCTTCAAAGATTATGCTGATGTTGCAAACCTTTTCGGCGAAGGCATGGATGCTAAAAAGATGAAGGAAGAATTGATGAAGGTCATCAATGACGAAGATAAGTTGGCTGAGTTCCGTCATACATACAACATTGAGGTGTTCAAGGGAGGTAAGACATACTACAAGCAGGTTATCAAGGATAAGCACATCGCCGGCATTATCCAGCGTAACAGCATCTATCGTCTCAAAGTTAACAATATCTTCAACGTAGGTGCACAGGTTCCTAATGGTAATCCAACAGAGAATGAATTCTATTATCTCAACGTTACTGTAACCGTTAACCCTTGGGTTCTCAACAACCAGGATGTTGATTTGCAGTAATCCCATTCCGGATTCCAATACGATTTCATAACAACACAGAATTCCTGGAATCAGGAATTATCATATCGCTTGAAATAAAATAACTCCAATCTCTCGGAGGACTCAGTTCCTCCGAGAGATTACCTAAAAACGACATCACCCCACCCTATGCCGTCAACAAAATGACGGGATTCACACCGTGCTTACAGGAAGAAAGATTCTTCACCAGGCACCACTTCTAGCAGAAAATAATGATGCCAAGACCATCAGATGTCACCCAACATCACAAGTCTGGCACTCTATATATAATAAGGTATAAGTATAAGTAAAAGAATAATATTAACAACAATAACAATATGGCACATTTCTTCACCCATAACTGTTGCAAAGCGGTCTGTATCTCAGCCATCGCACTCACCTCGCTTTCATCCTGCATGAAAGACGACCTGATGGGCTGTCCTACACCCAAAATATCGCTCGGTTTTGACTATACCTACAACGTGAAGGAAGCAGACGCTTTCTCGGCTGAGGTAAAAAACATCAACGTATATGTGTTCGACAAGAACGGAAAGTATTTCGATACCTACGTGGAGTCGGCTGATAAGTTTGAAAACGGGCATAGAATGGAAATCACTGACCTCAACGAAGGCAAGTACACCTTCGTCTGCCTGGCCCGTGACAAGCAGAACATCTCTGCCCGTGCTGACGACGAGGATGACGAGATGGAATTCACCTTCACCCAGCTCACCCCAGGCGTATCAACCATCGACGACCTGCAGGAGGTGATGGGAAAAAACGAAGGCGAGAACTACGAAAACAACAGAAAGTTCTCTGCACTCTATACCGCACAGACATCCCTCAACTACGAAGGCAAGGACGTGGCATCAGAATTGAGTCTGATGAAATGCACCAAAACCTATCGCATCGTGATGCTGCCATACGAAAACGACCAGCCTGGTTTCACCCCCGACAACTTCGACGTAAGAATCAAGGGGTCTGCTGCCCTGCTCGACTATAAGGGCGACAAGGTGATGAACAAAGCCATCACCTACGTACCCTTCAGCGAGAAGATGGTGACCAACAAGAGCGGAGAAACCGAGGTGGAAGGCGAAAAGATAGACAAGGCACTGGTTTACGACCTGTCATCATCCCGAATGTTCGAGCGCAACGACGACCAGGTTTCCACCCGCAGCGGAAGCGAATATGACGACAAGCGCATCGTCATCACCGACAAGCGCAACAACAAGGTCATCTTCGACCACTCCCTGCCATGGTTCCTCGCCCTCTGCGGCGAACGTACCGAAAAGGATTGGGATTCGCAGGAATACCTCGACCGCCAAGACCACTATGTGCTCACCTTCTACGTGCCAAGCGACAACACCAGCGACCACTACAGCCTCAACGCCAAGATAAAGGTGAACGGCTGGGTGATGAACCTGCAGGACGCCGACCTGGGAGGTTCGGAAAAGAAGTAGTACCACCATACTACTCCACCAACGCAACAACAAGTATAAGTATAAGTAAAAGAAAGAAAAAGATGACTAGCTATAAAACTACTTTGACCAAGATGATGCGCCAGGCACTTACGGCACTAGCTGCCTTGCTCATGGTAGGCGCCATGGCATCTTGTTCAGAGAACCAAGACATAGAGACCGCTGAGAATCATGACGCATATATCAGCCTCAGCTTCTCTAGCAATTCGGCTAACAGCACCCGAGCTGGAGAAAGCCGTACGGAAGGTGTGCTCGCAGATAATGAGAGCAAAGCTGACCCCAACTCAGAGAGCGACATTCACAGCATCAAGGTGTGGGTATTTCAATCTGGCACAAACGAAGATGCCAATCCTATCGCATATAAGGAAGAAGCATTGAAAGATATTAATAGCAGCTACAATCTGCAGCTACGTTTCTTAAGAAAGATAGCAGGTAAAGAGGTGGAAAATATCGACCTCTACATCCTCGCGAATTCCGAAAGTACCAATATAGAAAGCAAGTTGAACGGTAAGGATTTCAGCAGCATCACCCGCAAGGAGTTGCAGAATATCTGCTTTGACTCTACTTTTGGCATTCAGAAAAATGGCAATCCACAGAACACAGAAGTTCCTGAAACAGGTCTCCCTATCTCTCGTGCCATCACCAACATTTCTGTAGAGAATCATGTTGGAACAACCGAAGCAGAGGCAAAGACCAAAGGCATCAAGATTCCTCTAGTTCGCGCTGTTTCCAAGCTCCACTTCTACTTTGCCCGAAAAACGGGCATAGAAAATGTAAAGGTTACCAGTATCGAGGTGGAAGGAAACACCATTCCTACCGCCAGCTACATCTTCCCTGATGAGACTGAATACAAAGAAGATGATGACAACCAGGTTGTTACCAGCAACAAATACAATGTAAACAGTACCGGCTATGTATCAACTGTTTTGAAACTGAATGGTGTTAAGACTGATAACATCAAGGAAGTAGAAGATCCAGAGAAGTTCAAGAAGAACGAAACTCAAACTGCACAGGATTATCTGGATGCCTTTAAGAAAGCAGGAATTGCTTCCCACAACCTGTGCTATCTCCGTGAAACCACCAAGGCAATCAAAGGAAAGATTCATTATTCTTTAGGCACGGAAGAAAAAAGCGTTGACTTCAGTATCCCAACAGACGGTAAAGCCATCCGCAACCGCGAGCTGATAGTTTACGGTTACTTCCTCAACGGACAGATGGGCATGCTCACCGTTACTCCAACCATTCAGGAATGGCAGGATGGAGGAACATTCGATTTCATCGATGCCTCTACGAATGTTGAAATCCCTGACAGCGGAAAGACAGACTGGGGCTACAAGGTATATTATGGTTTCCCAAAACGCGGACCGATGATTACGCTCCAGGATATCGACACCAAAGGCAAGCCATGGATTCTTCAGACAGACAATCCGATGTTCGGATTCGTAATCTGTAATGAGTATGGCAACTATCCGGAAGATACGCCTTACTACAATCCCGAAATCACACAGAATAATGATGGCAAGAATCCGGTAGGAAAAACCTACAAGATAGAGGATTTCATCATCAACCAAAATGGTGAGAAGAAAACACTTTACTTCTATGTAGTTCCGAAAAACAGACTGGATCTGGCTAAGCCACACAATGTAAAGGCGCAGGTGTTCCTGACCAAATATCCAAACGATAAGTTTGTCCTGAATCCAGGTTTCAAATATAAAGGATGTAAAGAGGGAAAATTCGCCGGTAAGGATATTCACTTTGAACAAGTATTATAAAGACAACAGAAAACAATATTCATCATGAAGAAGTTATATAAAGACATAAGATTCGCAAAATGCATCTTGGCTCTTACGGCAGGATGGCTCATGGCAGGATGCTCGGCTGAAGACGAATTGGGAAACGGTTCGGCTGCACAACAGCTGAGCCTCACTCCCATGGTCAACGACCTGCAGACCACAAGAGTGAAGGAAGAAGTGAATCTTCATGAAAAAACTCTGTCTTCTCTTGACTTTAAAATGTTCGAACCGACAAATGGTGATTGTAGAATCGACCGCCAGTTTACAAGTCCGGCAGAAAACCAGGCAGAGGTACTGGCTTCCGGCAACTGGAAGGAGAGCCAGGACCTCCAGCCAGGTCAAAGTTATGCATTCTATGCAGCAGCCAACACCAAGCAGAGCCTGCAAGGCAAAAGCCTGAATGAACTTCAGAATGCTACCCAGCAGGACGCGGATATCTGGAAGCCTTACTCTACAGACAACAGCAAGAAGCTGTTACTGATGAGCAGTCATGGTTCATACAAGATTACAGAAGAGGCAGAACAGAATATCCCGGTAAAACTGGTAAGAGCTGCAGCCAAGATCAAGCTCAACATCTCTTCTACGGTGAAGGATTACCATATTTCTGACGTTCAGTGGAAACTCATCAACTACAATACCAATACTACCATCTTTGCTGATCAAACCGCAACTCCATCTATCATATCAGACAACAATACCTGGAGCACGGCAGCATCTGCAAAAGATGAGAAGGGAAATAATGTCTTCACGGTAACCACCTACAGTTATTCCACCCAATGGGAAACTCAGAAAACAATGCCACAGATTGTAGCAAAGGTCAACTTTAAATATAAGGACGGTTCTAAAACTGATATCCTGAAGGAATTGAAGATACCGGTTCGTGACCCTCAGGGTGACAAGAAGTTAGACCGCAACTATATCTATACCGTCAATGCCGTCATCAAGTATCTGGATACCAATACGGATATCGATTACGACGGAGATACTGATTATCTGAAATGGGCGATTGCCAAATGGACCCAGGGTGAAGATACTTTTGTGAAGGGAGATAAAGCCAGCTTCCTGATGGTATATCCTACCCAGCTGGACCTCAAGGATCTGATGAATTGGGGAACAGAAAACTGGTGCATCGACTGGTTTGCATCCTGCCCTATCGTTCAGCAACCAGAAAAGAAAGTATATTACTTTGATAAGAAAGGTAATAAAATAGAGGATATCAACCTGGCTAGTCAGATCAACAGCCAGTCTGACACAAACGTTGGTGACACTAACCGAGGAAAGATAGATGTCCATGGTAACAAACCGGAATATACCATAGCCTACATCAACTTTCTCGTAAAGACTAACGACGGATCCAAATCTCAGAAAGTGAATGTCAGGAAGTACCCTGCCATCTATTCGCTCAATGTGGCAAATGCAGAGGCTTCTGACAAGCAGAACACGCAAAACAGACTTTACACGCTGCAGTTTACCACCAACCAGGGCATCAGCGATTACACGATAGCCAAGCCTCAACTCGATAGCAAAAACAAGTCTACAGACAAGACGGTTTCCCCTGCCTTGATCATGGCATCTGCTGGACATGGCAACGAAACGGCAGAAAGCAACGAGGCTGCAAGAACATACTGCCAAAGTTACAGCGAGACGGCAACAACGCTGAAAGGCGAAACGCTGACCATGAATGGATGGCGACTGCCTACAATAGACGAGGTTAAGCTGATCAACCAGCTGGCAAGCCAGGACAAAGTGGTAGACAGACAGATTCTCAGCAACGCATGCTATTGGACCCTGGATGGCAAGAAGGCAGCCTTTAATGGCGCACAGGAGGGAAACAGCACATACGTTCGCTGCGTTCACGACCTCACCCTAGAGGAAATTGAGAAAATTGAGAACCAAGGTATAGAATAACAGAAGGTAAGCAAGATGAAAAAATATAAATTATATATCGGAATCATGACGGTTCTGTTAACAGCAATGTTGACAGGCTGTTCCGACAATATACCCGACAATATCACTTCTCCTACCGAAGCAAACGAAGCAGAAGAAGGTTACTATACGGCAAGCTTCAACGTATCCATCCCCAGCTTCGAACAGCAGGTTACCCGAAGCACCCTGTTTACGAATGAAGGCATCGGGAAAAATTGCGTCAAGCTGTTCTGCTTCGATGAGGAAGGGCAGTTCGTGGGTTTTGGAAAAGTCGGGGAATTCGGTGAAATCAAAGGTTTCAGAAGAGACGCAAACGGCAACATCATACAAAACGGCGACAAAGATATCGACGATAATGGACAAACCACCCCTCGAAATTTCTCTGCCCAGATTCCCAACAAGACGGCTCGCATCCATCTGGTGGCAAATACAGAAAGCCAGTACAAGACCATCGACTGGGATAACCAGTCAAAATGGGTGGGTATGCACGAGAATATACTGATGACCACCTTCGAGACAGAGTATGGTGAGGATCAGGCTGCACTGACCCGATACTGGGGCTACATCAAGGAAGATTCGCCAGAGAAGCTCAAGGAATATCTCCGCCAGGATACTACCAAGCAGGATTACATCATCCATCTTATCAGAGACAGAGCCAAGATTTCGGCAAGATGGAGTGATCAAGCCAAAGCAGCCAATTCAAACCTCAAAGACGAGGACTTGACGATGACTGTGGTGAATGGTATGGCATACGGAACCCTCGCTCCCTTCGACCGTAATAACCTCCTCTTCAATAAGACAACAGGTGGAAAGGACTGGGAATGGACCGTGGATTATGTAACTCCTGCCATCAGTAACAAAAGGTTGAAAGGTGATAGAGGACAGATGTATAATCCTACCGCAGCTTTCGAAGAAAGAAACCTGCCTACTGAACCGGCAAAGGTATTGCTGAAATACAACGAAAGATGTTACCTGATATACTTGCAGAATCAGGACAATGTTCCTTATGCCATCAAGCGAAATTACGAATATAAAATCATCATCGACAAACTGGACGAAAGCTATGGTAAGGGAAGTTTGGAGGAAGCGCTGAAAAGCGCACCTGTCAATAATCCTTGGATTAGAGTGGAACAATACATTCCGGGAGTGATGGATGGTAATTATGAACTCGCCATCAACGAGGGTACTTATCAGACCACCAATGCAGCTTCCGGTTCTGAACAAACCATCCAATTCACCTATAAGGGCGATGATGCAGCCAACAAGCAGCCTACGGATTTCAAGGCTTTATGGACTGAGAACCTGTCATTCGGAACAGTGGATGCTCCACAGGTTACCGCCTATACCTACAATGTAGCTTCAAAAAATGGTACGGGTACCATCACCTACAAGCTGGGTACGGTAGATGAAATCTGGCGACAGGGTATCATCTACCTCATCGACAAGAAGCATGGAATGAACAGAAACATCCATCTCTACAGCGTCAGCAAGGTAGACTATCAGGTAAAGGCAAACGAAAACAGCTTTAAGTTTACCGTTCCCGCCAACTACCCGAAGGAGCTGCTGCCAGTAACCGTGAAGTTTGCATCGGGCGATGTAGTTCCAGAGGACTGTGACATAGAGTACAGTTCTACAAGTGAGATTAACAAGACCTGGGACTGCTGGTATGTATTCAAGGCTAATAAAGCCGGCACAACATACACCGTGAAGCTGAAGGATGTCCGTCAGGCGAATGCCGGAACAAGCGGCAGCTATTACGTGAAGATGGACAATGCCAACCAAGGCAATGCACAGAATTATACTTTTACATACAAATAAATTAGATTGAAAAGTTCTCGTATAATATCATTAACAAAGTAAGAAATAGAAAGAATTATTATCATTTACTATTACAAATATCATGCGGAGACTTATTATAACTAGACTGGTCGTTGGAGCTGTAGTTGCCGAGGTGATCTCGCCTTCTATGGTTCCGCGACTTTTTTTATGCCAATCGCTTTGCCATCCCGAATATTATTTGTAATTTTGCACCCGATAGTAAGCTGGCGTAAGATGCAGCCTGGCAATTTATCAAAAAGTAAAAAGTAATCAGTAATCAGTAATCAGAAATGAAAGCAAGACTCTTCTCTCTATTCATATTGCTGGCTTGTATGCTCATACAGGCACAGACGCAGACAAAGGCTCAGGCACCCAGCCAGCCTCAGCAGTCGTTTCCCTATCCTGCCCTTCCCGATACACTCCGCAGCGTGGAGCAGCGTGCCGGCTATCTGAGCGAGCACTACTGGGACAACTACAACTTTGCCGATACCCTAATGCTGAAAAGCGAGGAGGTGACAGAGCAGGGCTTCGTTAACTTCATCGACATCCTGGGCAGATTCAGTCCTGCCATCGCCCAAAAGGGCATCGCCGGCTTCACCCAAAGGGCTTTCAAGAATACTGCCGCCAAAGAAAGATTCGAGAGTCTGATAGAGCATTATTTCGAGAATCCGCAGTCGCCCCTGCGCAACGACAGAGTCTACCTGTACTTCCTGGAAGAAATGAAGAATTCACCTTGTTTCGACGAGGCGGAAAAGGAACGTCTTGCCTTCAAAATCAAGACTACCAACAAGAACTTGCCTGGCGATATCGCCATCAACTTCAACTTCAAAGACGAAAACGGAATGTCCCATCAGTTGAGCGATTACAGAGATCAGAAGGTAATCCTCTACTTCTACGACCCCGACTGCGAAAACTGTCACAAGGTGTCTGCATGGCTCAAGCAGCAAACCATCCCTGCCGACATCAAGGTGCTGAAAATCATCGCAGACAACCATATCAGCCACATCTACAGCCTCAGGGCCATGCCTACGATATTCCTGCTGGATAAAGGGAATCTGGTGGTTCTAAAGGACTGTACTGCCCAAGAACTTATAGCGTATGTTTCCTCCAAGCATTAGATCAAGCATCAAGCCTGACTTTAAATCAGGCGAAATCATTTTTAAAATTTAAACTAGACTGTGTCGTTGGACGCTGTAAACCATCTATTATTATTTATCGATCAATCGCAACTATTACCATTTACATCAATTACCAATTATCATTTACTTTGCCTTTGAAGAATCGTAAGTCATTTTGAATTCTTCGCGGACGTGATTGTTTCTCTTCACTACAACCACATAGTCACCATCCTTTATTTTTCCAACTGTAGCAACAAGTGTATAGTAACCATACTTGCCAGACTTACCATAGTTGCCTGTCTCAGAAACGATCAACTTATTGCCAACCAACTCTGTTGAAAACTTGATGTCAGTGTTCTCATCGAAAATCACATTCTTGTGAGTCAACTTCAGCTCTCCACCTGCAAGAACCTTGCAAACCAACTTCTCTGTCATCTCTGCGCTCTGCGTATCATCTCCGCTGATAGGAGTTCCAACCAACTTGCTGTAGCTGAGCAAAGAGAACTCAGAAGAAGAAGCTGATGAAGCAGCTAAATTATCACTAAAATCATCTCCAGATGCACTGCAACTTGTCATTCCAACAGCCATCATCATTGTGGCTATCGCCATCATTAAAACCTTTTTCATAATTTATATCATTTACTAATTGTTAATATACCAATGAAGAATATCACATGCTTCCCTGCAAGGGGGATGGCAAAGACATTGGTTAAAACAAATACCAACCATTCAGCTGGTTCATCTTTCACAATTATACTAAATGATATGCAGGATATGTTTCCTTTACATATAATGTGATTTATATCATATCACAAGTGCAAATTTAAGAAAAAAAGAGAGAAATGCCAAACTTATTGAGTTAAATATTGTAAACTATTTCGTGTCAGCGCACACAATTTAATGCCGCAGAAATGTGTGCGACAACAAAAATAAGAGAATGAAAAAAGAAGGGAGAAAGGAGGGGGAAAGAAGGGAGAAAGGGAATAGCAAGGAAACAAAAAAGCGGGAACCCTTTCGGATTCCCGCTCATATCTTTTGTTGTAAAATCTCGAAGATTAGTCGAGGTTAGCCAACTTGTTGTCAGAATGAAG
>ERZ1023701.156-NODE-156-length-26645-cov-10.606882_pt1 | contig 26645 bp, 16 predicted proteins | sample MGYA00380350_ERZ1023701 | MGnify/ENA primary metagenome ERZ1023701 (study PRJEB33179, sample SAMN07449025) | human gut metagenome | biome: Human-gut; feature: Human associated habitat; material: Faeces | host: Homo sapiens | place: India:Kasaragod | collected... | reverse complement strand
TTTTTTCAAGCACAATATGGCATACGATATTAATTATAGTCTAGTGGGCTAGGAGATGAGTTTAAGAGACATGATATATATATAATAGGTGGTGCAAGTGTGTACGAACAGGCTTTGCCTATAGCCGACCGTTTGTGTCTTACAGAAATACACGACACACCAAAGCAAGCCGATGCTTTCTTCCCAGAATACAAGGGATGGCATGAAGAAAAGCGCGAAGAACATACCACAGACGAGAAACATAATCAGGCATATGCCTTTGTTGATTATGTGAAGTAAAGACAACTGAAACGATATAAATAAAAATAATACATCACAAACGATTTCTGTTTATATTATTATTTATTGAAGTTTCGCATGTACGGAAGTTATAGTAGTTAAAGAAGTTATCACTCCCTTCGGTCGTTAGAAGTCATAGCCAATAGCCTTTTTGGTTGTATATTTAGCTATAAAGCATATGGCTTTCGCTCGGCTCTGCCGCTTGCATAGCAAGAACTTCTCTAACTTCTTTAAATTCTTTAACTTCCCCATTTGCGAAAGTTGAGTTATTAATAAAAAAAGCCAGCCGCTTGATTGCGACTGGCTTTTTTTATTAATAATATTGTCAACAAACTACTTTGCCGACACGCTCAACTTGAATGTATCGCGTCCAACCTTAACCACATATACACCTGCCGAAACAGAAGATAGGTCGATAGACTGACTGTAGTCATCGGTTGCTATAACACTTGACTGCTGCTTACCGTCGGCAGAATATACTGCAATAACATCACCCTGATGTGCTCCAAGCACAATCAGACGGCTGCCAACAGTCTTAACCTTAACGCCACTCTCGCCACTTACACCATTGATGCCACTTGCAACAATGGTAACCTTGTTAGAGAACTTCTCGCCTGTGACTGAATATACAGCAGATACCTGGTAAGACAAGTACTTCTCGTTAACCGACTCGTTATCAACGAAGACTGTGTCGGTTGTTGTCTCAGCATTGAGTTTGTCGCCATTACGATAAACATTGTATCCGCCAAACACATTCTTGTCAGACGAAGCGGCATTGTTGGCCTTTACCGACTTGAATGTAACTGCATTGCCTGCTGTACACTTAGGAGTGAAGCTAAGAGTCTTGCGAGGTGCCTTAGGCTGTGTACCTGGCAGAGTGTTAGAGTAAGGACTCAGACCAATAGCTATATTCCAGTTGGCATCTACTTCCGAACCCGAATCTTCCATTGTTGTCCATGTAACACCATCCGAAGAGTAAAGGTCGCCACGTCCACTACGTGCAGGTCCGCGGTCGTATCCAAGAGGAACAGTTATCTCATTCTGCTCGATATATACAGCAACACGCAAACTCTTCGACTCGTCTATCTTCAACGGTTCGTCAAGATGGATAGTATTGAAAGAGTACTGCTTCAATGTTGGCACAAACTGCTGACGCACGAGAGTATTGTTCTCGTATACAAGCAGGAAGAGAGCTTCTGGTATCTGGTTGATATAAACCTCTACATCGCTAAGGGCAAGATTGCCATAACCCTTAAGGTCGGAAGCAAACCAGTTGGCACCTGCAAAGAACGCACCACCATTGGTAAGTCCACCTGCCTTATAGTTGCTGCCGTCATGCCAACGCAAATATATAGGCTCGCTCAATGCTGGGAACTGCCATGAAAGCTTATTGCCCTCAGCTGTCTGATTGACAGTAAGGTTTGTAGGAGCAAGCGAACCATTGTCGTAATATACATCCACACTCATAGGAGCAGTCTTCTCGCTAACTGCAGCAGTCTGTGTAACAAGAGCCACCTGATACTCGTATTTGCCTGGCAACAGATTGTGGTCGACGTATGCAATGCCGTTAACCGGAACATCGTTTATCTTCTTGCCATTGCGATAGATATCAAATCCCTCGAGGTTGGTCTGCGGTACAGATGTGTAGAGAGCAATATCGTCTACATACTGTGCTGTGAGAGCGTCTTCGGTAGCAATAGCAACATACTCAACACCTGCAGGAAGTTCGCACAGAACATCTTGCCATGATTCTGTAGTGCTATAGCTTTGCAGACGGATAAAGTTCTCACGGTTGGTTCCGCCATTCGAATAGTATACATTAAGTTCGCCGTTACCGTTATGGTCGTCGTCATTGCGTACAGCAAGACGCATATACTTCATGCCCTCTGCCTTGATAACACCAAACGCAGCAGTATGCTTTGGAGCAACAATAGAGTTGCTGCCGCTGAACGATTGGTCAGAAGCAACCTTCCAGTTAGACTTATACGACTCATGGCTTACAGCGTAGGCATCATTGCCAACAGTCATATCGTCGAAATTGTCTACCTTTGATGCATTGATGTGCATGTCTGGGTCGGCAAATGTTAGAAGCACGTTATAGCCGTAGGTAGACTGCTTTGCAGCAACATTTACCGGTTGCTTGGCCTCACCAGTTGGGAAGATGATAGCTTGAGCAGATACCGACTGCGATGATGTCTCGCCATTGATATATACTGTTTCTACTGTATAGTTATAGCTGCCTTCCTTCTCTTCTGTCTCGCTAAAGTAGCGTCGAGTAAGCGTTTCGGTATTGCGTTTCTCGCCATTACGATATACATTGTAGCCTGCTACAGTCTGCAAACCACCAAGGTCGAGCACAACAAACTCAGTTGGCTTGCCCTGACGTTGCAAAGAGAGCAACATATATGTGATGCCGTCGTTTGAGATGAACGAAGACATACCACCAGCCGAAACCGAAGCAATATCGTCTATCTCAACATACTTGCCCATATCTATCGAGCCTGTACGTTCGCCTGTAGCAAAGTCGTAAATACCAATAGTGTACTTGTTGGCATCATTGCCTTGCTCAAAAGCATATATCTTGCCATTAGCATAAGCCGTACCCGAAGCTCCCTTGTATATAGGACCAGTTCCGAGCTTGCTGCCATTCTTGGCTACATAGATAGAACTCTGCCAGTCGCCTACCTCAAAACCTCCATTACCACCATCGAGTGTAGGCACAAAGGCAAGGTGACGCGAATACTCAGATATAGCGATATCCTCCACATTCTTCATAGTTGTAATGTCCACACGATGTATTTTTGTGGTGTTGTCGGCAACATACAGCCACTCGCCATCGTATGCAAGGTTGCGAATGCCCTCAATATTCTCTATCTTGTACGAAGCAACAAAGTTGCCCATAAGGTCGTACTTGTCTATTCGTCCGTCCTCATTGTATATAGATATGTATACGTACTTGCCATCGGTAGCTGTTGCCATACCCGACTTAGGTCCGTAGAACGAGCGTACAAACTCAGGATATCCTGCTTCTGTTGTAACTGGGCGACGCTCAATATCGGCAGTAAATGTCTGCGCATTACCAACTGTAGGATTGTCCCAACGTAGAGACACCTGGCGGTTGCGTGTAACAATGGCATTAAGGTTATGCGGAGCTGTCTTGTCATTCACCTCATAAGCCTCAACAGATGTTGGCTCACTTGGCTGCGACTCGCCTCCATCTGCATATACAGAAGTAATGGTATAGCTGTGTATGCCAGTATTGGTAAGCACATCATCGTATGTTGTGCCGCTCACAGTAGAGGCATTAACCTTAACACCATCTCTATATACGTTGTAGCCAACCGGCTGCTCCTCTGTATCGGTTGCGCCATTAAGCTTAACAGATATATTGAAGTTGCCATCGATACCCGATATAGATGCCGAATACCATTTCTTACCATCAGTAGAGAGCATATTGCTCTTGCCTACAACAGCCTTGTTGCCATCGATACCAAGTGGCTGTACTCCAGCATCGTTCATAAGCTGCAAACCAAAGAGATACTTATGACCAGGCTCTATACGAATGTCGTCTTCTACTGGAATCTCGGTCATAGTACCGTCGTAAATCAGTTCGCCCTTATATGCCTTCTTGTATATTGTCTCGCCATCCTTCTGGATAAGTACAGCAATATAGTTTACAGGATTTACTATCTGTACCGATACAGCAGACACACGCTTGTTGCGATATGCCACAAGGTCGGTTGCATCCCATTGTGCTCCAGCATAGAACACGCCACCATTGGCAAATCCAAGGTCATCTTCATGGCTTCCATCTGCCCACGACATGGTAGCGGCATCTGCCGAACCAGCGAGAGGTGACTTCCAGTTAAGATGTACATTCTTGTTGCCATCGATTGTAGACATCACGCTTACTGGTGCATAGTATTGTGCACCATCCTTAACGAATGTACTGAGCGAGTCGCTCATAGCCGATTCCTTAGAGCCATATACTGCCGACACCTTATATATATATGTGCCATATACAAGCTGTCGGTCTGTATAAGCGAGTTCCTTTACAGGCTCAGCATTAACCTTATTGCCGTTGCGATAGATGTTGTAGCCATCTGCCACAGCCGAACCATTGCCCTTCTTCCATGTAAGTTCAACGCTTGCCTTACCTGCAGTAGCCTGAAGTTGCTGCGGACGCGGAGTAGCCGATTCGCTAATGGCATTAAGCTTAAAGTTTATAGTCTGGTCGTCCATCTGCGGATTGGTCTGCAATACAGCCGATGTAGAATAGCTGTCGCCATTCTTTGCCTCAAGAGCATTAAGGTTTACGTCGAACTCTTGTGTAGCTCCTGGAGCAAGTGTGCCATGTTTAGGCGACAATCCAAGCCACTTGTCAGTCTCGCACAATGTATATCTAAAGATGAGGTTAGGCATCTGGTTGAGCGTACCCATAAGGGTGAGCTTGCCAGGAACAACATCTGTAGATGCAAAGATACCGCAAACATAGTTGACACCCGAATTAGCGCTGCCAAGAACATATCCCGGTGCGTCGGTAAGCGAATGCTTCTCGGCGGTGAGTTTCATTGTATTGAGATTATACTGACGTATAAGCACCTTGTCTATCTGTTCGGTACTCTCGGATGTCATATCTGCCAACCAAAGGTAAGGACCACCAGGCGATACATTATCATAAGCCGAACCATATACAGATACACTCTCGCTACTGCTGAACGACATAAAGTTTGACATCTGTTCGCCCTTCTTGCTGATAAGACCAATTGTAGTGAATCCACCAACCCAGAAAGCATCAAGGTCAGGATCGTAGCTACAATGTGTAATCTGCAAAGAAGGCTGCGACGCTACTGTAATTACGTCAACAACACGACGGTTGTCAAAGTCGAGCTTGAAGAGTCGATTCGAATGGTCGCTACCATAGAAATAACGTCCATCCCATGTAAGGTCGTACAGAGCGTAATACATCTCCGGGATGTTGAACTGCTCTATAAACTTGCCATTGCGGTCGTACTTCCAGAACTTGCCCAACTCTATTGACGATGTAGTGTAATAGAACTCGCCGTCAAAAGCAATTGACTGCTGCAAATCGCCAGATGCTGTGAACGATGGTTGAATCTCCCAACGTGTGGCAGCATTGCCCGAACCAGCCTTAGGCTTATTACCCAAGTGCCATACAAGGTCGCCATCACCATTGTTGGTGAGAGAGAACTTCTTAACCATATTGTCCTCGGCAGCCATATCGGCTACGATGCTTGTGGCAGAAAGTGATATTGCTGGCTTTGTGAGCTTGGCATTAAATGTATTTGCAGCACCACTCTTTATATTCCATTGAGCCTTGTATATATTGTATCCATCGCGTACAATGTATACAGTATAGTCGCCCTCCTCAATCTTGTCAAGGTTTATATTGCCACTGGCATCGGTCTTTGCCTTAACAACAGCACCATTATCGGCAGTCAGGGTAACATCACAATTGGCTATGTTGCCTTCAGATGCCGACGAGAGATTAAGCTTTGCGCTTGTCCATACCGGTGTCCAAACCTTAACGTCGTCCACATACCAGTAGTTAATCCACTTTGCATTGGCACCATGAGCACGGAAACGAACCTTGAAAAGGTCGCTATCAAGATATTTGCCAAGGTCGTACTGGAATGTTGTCCATTCGAATGTGCCATTAGAATTGTCGAATGTATTCACTTCCTTCCAAGTCTTTCCACCATCCGATGTCACCTCTACTGTAAGATAATCGGTAGTAACATTCTCGCTGTTGCGCAGACGCAACTGGAAGCGTAATACGGTATTGGCACGATCGGCTGTACGAAGCTCGCGTGTATTTAGGGCCTCGTTATAGTTGTTGGTTGTAGACCAACGGTAAGTAGCAGCCGGATCAACAAGTCCATACTCGTAATAGTCGATAGACCAATGCGACTCTTGTGTGCCATCGAGCAATTCGGTTGACCACATATCCTCGTGCATAGTCCAATCGTCGAAACTATCCTCGAATGGCAACATACGTGTATCGGGCACATTAACCTTAAGAGGTTCGCTTGCTGCCGACTCCTTACCATCTTGCTGTACAGCAGTTACGGTATAGGTGTAATCGCCATAATCGGGAACGTTGTCGCTGAACTTAACCTCGTCAACTGGTTTTGTTGTTATCTTCTCGCCATTGCGGTAGATATTGAATCCAACAACAGGATTGGTAGCAGCAGCACGTGCTGCAACACGAGATGCCGGACGCACCTTATTGGTACCGATGAAGATATCGTCGATAAGCAACATAAAGGCATCGTCAGACACACAGTTGATAGTTACATACTTAGCTTCCTTCGGAATGGTATACTTAACAAGTGTCCATTCGGCAGGCAACTCAACGTATGGTTCTTCGCTTACAAACTTAAAGTCGGAAGGACGTTTGCCCGTTGTAGAATAGCCTACACGCACACGCTCCGGACTCATTGTTCCGTCTGTCTTATAGCTGCGTGCCCAGAAACTAATCTGGAAGTCGGCATCAAACGACAATTCAGGTGATATGATGTAGTCGTTATTCTTAGAGTCGACAGTACAGAAGTCTACGAGCATCTTCTTGCCCGAATGGGGCGTATAGTTAGGATTCTCGTCTGTAGCAGGCGATGTCTGCGAAGGGTTCATCACTATGAACGCCATCTTTTGTCCTTGATTAGGGAATACACATGCCTGCCATGTGTATGTATTCTGGTTGTCGGCGTCGATATATGTCCATCCAATACTTCCGGCAGAGTTTATCTCGAAGTCGGTATGACCTTCGAAGTCGTCAAAGTAGCCGTCAATAGGTTCGGGAGAAATCCACGAAATATTAACGTTACGATCGTTAATGCCGTCGAGTTGCAATCCATAAGGCACGCCGTTATTGCCCTCTGCCTTAAGAGGAGTATAATTGGCACGGCTTATAGGAGCCGTATCGGTTAAGCCTTGTGTAGGTCGCACCTTCTCGGCATTGGCAGTCTTCTTGCGCTGATTGTTGACAAAGCCTCCCACCGAAGCCGCAACAACTCCACAAGATAATGCCGCCAGCACTAATGCAGATATTTTATTCGGTCTCATAAGTTGTTTTTTGTCGAGTTTATCTTATAACAGTTTTAGTGCGGTAGGTATCGCCATCGCAGCTTACGCTTATTATGGCAAAGCCTTCATTGCCCGCAGTTGGAATATTGATGTTGCCTCCATTGGCTGTGGCACGGAATATCTCTATGCCGGCAGCTGTGATGCAAGTAACGATGCTGCCAGCCTTTACACCACTTACACAGATGTTGCCTGTTTTTGATGTAAGGCTTATGCCAGTACCGTCGATTACATCGTGTATAGATGTTGCGGTTTTGTCGTAGTAGGCAGGAACCGACTCATCGTAGAAGATGTTCTGCCATCCCGAAGCAACCCACAACTTATACTTGCCAGTAGCAAACTCACCTGATGTTTTCTCGTTGATATCAAGAGTTGTGTCATCTACAGCTCCAGCAGCCAAGTCGTCGTACACCTTTCCGTTGTTATAGAATAGTGTGAGGTACTTGATACGGGCATTACGTCCGCCATGATTGAACTTGAAGCGCAATGTGCGGTAGTTTTTGCCTTCGAGATAAGATGATAGATCTACCTCCTGACCCTCGCTGTCGTATTCCTTGCATGTGGTCTTCGGACCTACAGCCTGCCATACCTTGCCATCTCGAGTTCCCTCAACACTAAGTGTAGACGAACCAAGCGGACCGCTTGTTGTAACAATAAACTTACAGTCGGTAATGCCATCGGGGAAATCCTTTAGGGTTACAGTTCCTGAGCTCTTGAAGAAAAGGCTTCCTACAGAAGTCTCAACATCGCCCAACACTTCCTTTAGATACGATGTAGGCACAAACACCACCTCGTTGTTGGTCTTGTCGGTCTCCTTGCCAAAGTATACATAATACTGTGTTGCACCTTCTACCGGAGTCCACTCGGCATGCAGAGAGCCCTTGTCTGTGCGCTCAAACTTGGTGATTACCGGTGTATCCAGTTTCTTCATAACCATCATGTTCCAAAGCCAAAGATAGCCTTGCATCTTGTCGGAACAGCAACGGAATGCAATATATATGTCCTTGCCAGCATACTGGCTAAGGTCTACCTCCTCCATATGCTGATTGCCGAAATCATCGGCAAAAGACAGGCGCTCAAGCAAGTTAAAGTCTTGCAGCTTGCTTGTCTTGGTAGAAACAAGCACCTCAAGATTCTCTATGGATGTCTCTTCTGTCACGCCACGAGTAAAGAACAACGCACCATTTTCAGGCACATGTATGCGACGCTTGCAGATAAGATAATCGTCGGCATCGTTCCAATAGTTGAACGAATAGAGTATGGCATTGGCCGACTCATCGGCAATCCATGATGTGCCGTCTCCATTATTGTCGATTATCTGCCAGCAGTCGGGCTGACCATTTGTCCAAGAAAGGAAGTTGCTATAGAATGGTTCGTCTACAGTAACATCGGCAGTTGCACACTCGGTAGAGAAAGGCACGGTTGAACCATAAACAATATCGCCACCAGCAAGCTTCATATACGAGCGCACGCCATATTGCACACCAGGCAACAATCCTTCTACCGATAATGTAGGCTTTGCAGCATCTGCCACAGCCTTGCTTACAGTATATTCGTTGCCAATAGCAGGCTCCTTTGTATCGGTAGACAATGCCCAGCAGAATCCAGCCTCAGTAACATTAGCATCCGAGGCGATATCTACAGAAGCACGGAATGTTGCCGACTTGTCGCGCACATCATCAGGCTCAAGTGTCTTGATGGTGTTCCAACGGCTTGTTCCGCCACTAACCTGGAAGCGTACAATACCGTCGCCCTCGTTGATATTTGTAACAGGAACACCTAACGGCTCATTATTCCAATTGCGAGAGTTTGGAGTTGTATTGTCTGTAAACGATGTATTGGCAGACGAACCTGGGAAGGTGTCGCCACTACGTGTATTGCTGTCGTCAATACCATCGGCAGGCACAATGTACAAACAGCGATGACTTGCCACGTTGTTTGGACCATTTATGTCCCACCATTGCTCTTGCTTCTCCTTGGTATAGTCGTAATGGGTGATGAGCAGACCATGTGCCGGGATATATTTGTCCCAACCCGTCTGCTGACGATTCTCAAGAATAAACCATTCCATACCAGTACCCGGCTCTCTATTGGGCTGAGCGTTGATGAAACGAGCCTTGTTCTCAGACAAACTCTCAAGCGATACATCCTCCGGATTCTTTATCTCCACAATGTCGTCGCCCTCGGTCATCCATCCCATCTGCATACGCTCAAATGCCATAAGGTATGGAGGTGTACGACTCTCATTATTATAACTGCCCGAAGCATAAAGACTATAGTCGCCCGGATCTATACCTACACCATTATCTGTATTGTCGGTATCGTACATATCCTTAAGTCCAAGTACGTGTCCAAACTCATGGGTGAATGTTCCGATGCCGTCCATGGAAGGTTTGGCAGGTGCGCCTGGCATGCCCACAAGCTCGGCTGAGCACGAATAGTTGTTAACCTTTATACCGTCGTACTCTGGTTTAACGGGCACATCGCCATTAGCATCGGCTGTGGTGAAGTTCCAGCTATGTGGCCATATGTCGTCGGTATTGGCTGTACTTGCTTCGCTATATCCGGCATAGATAATATAACAGTTGTCCATCTCGCCGTCGCCATCATTATCGAATTGTGCGAAGTTGAGGTCGGGATTATTCTGTCGAGCAAGCTCTAAAGCCTCTCTCACCATATCGCGCGGATTGGTATCTGTGCCCGAATCGCCTGTATTGCCGCCATAATAAGCCGTAGGTTTAGAAAGCGTATACGGACCTACAACCTGAAAGTTGGGCACATACTGTCCCATAGAATTGTCGCGATAATAATCCTTCACACTACCGGTACCGCCATTTACACTATATCCAGGCTCGTTAAGCCAACGATCGAAGTCGGAATTCTTATAGCGCATAGTGCTGTCGCTAAAGTTGACAAGTATAACAAGATACTGCGACTCCTTTACCTTAGCGTTCTTTCCAAGCACACGACGTGGAGCAATAACCTTCTTGTCAAGCGTTTTGGCTGGAGCCTTACGCTCGATACGGTTGCGTTTAAAATAATCGGCATTGGCAGTCTGCGAAGCAGTAAGCCTTGAGATAACTTTCTTCTCGGCATCCGTACGCTCGTCAATGTTGTGTGCACGCTGTCGTGTAAGCGTTCGCTTGCCTGTCTTCAAATCGTAATCGACATAGCAGAAATAGCCTTTCTTGTCGCGTTGCAAGAAGAAGCCATCGCTTGACGTGACAAAATGATAATTTTCGTCGCCTTGTATTCTTACCAACAAGGTAGTGCCGTCTGGCTGTCGCATTACGATTGGACGCGGATATGCTCCGATAGCCCAAGCGCCTTGTATGCAACTTGCACTTATTGCAGAAGCCAGTAGCAATCGTTTAAGACCCTTCATAAATGATGTACTTTTATTATTTTATTACTGTTAATATTATTAATAATCGCATTATATACCAAAAGGGTGTGTAAAAATCTCAAAACTTATGATTCAAAGATTTGACACACCCTTAGGGTGCTTGTCTAATGTATAATTACTTGATTACAATCTTCTTAGCCTTGCCATTCTGACGAACGATGTACATACCACGGTTAAGGCCGTTGATGCTCTCGCCTACCTTAACACCATTCAATGTAAACACCTCAGCCTTGACGTTGTTGTCGGCGTTGATGCCATCGATACCAGTTGTGGTACCATCGCTTACAAACTGGAATGTGATAGGAGAATATATGCGCTGGAACATGAAGTAGATGTCCTGTGCCTCCTCAACATTCTTGGTGAAGGTGTTTGTAGGCTCGTATGTCTCACTATTGTATTCTGTATTGAAGTTTACAGTCTGACGGTTATTTCCGCTCAAGGCATCCTCCAAGCTTGTATAATAGTAAACGTCTACATAAGAGTGAGTAACAAATACGTTGTCGCCCTTTGTCAGTCTTGCCTTAGCCCACAAAGAAGTTCCTTCAGGAAGGTCAATAGTCTGGCCTACCTCAAGAACGAAAGGATTATTGGCACGGAAACCAACAGGTATCTCGCCCTCTACAAAGGTTACACTCTTGCCTTCTACATTGCCTTTAAGCTTAAGGTTTACATAAATGGCCTCGCCTGCGCTAAGGATAACTGTGCCATGGAACTTAGAAGTATAAGTGCTACCCGAGCCAACCGAAGTAACCATACCAGTCATGCTGTTTGCATCCTTGCCAAAGTAAACAAAGCTGTTGTCGTCGAAGTCAACATCACAATCGATTGTGAGCTGGCAGTCTTTCTTAGCAGTATATTTCAACCAGAGATAGTTCTGGTCCTTACCGATAACATACTTGTCGGCATCAACCACAACTGGGTTGTCGCTTGTCTCGCCCTGAGCAAAGTCGCCCTCAACAATGTTGAACTTGGCACCTGCCACACAGTTCTGTATCTTGATAAAGTACTTCTTGTCCTTTTCTGCCTTTACAGAGAAGTTGCGTCCATTGACAATAGCCTCGTACTCGCTGGTGTATGTATCCTGAGTCTTAGGGAATGAAACCTCCATATTAGGATCGTCGCACTCTACAGTAAGCTTGCCTGTGCGAGTAGCCTTGTATACATAATACTTGGTACCATCAGAAGCAACTATATTCTCACCTGCAACAGCATCAGCTGGATTGGTGAGCATGTCGCCCTTCTGGATATCCTTGTAATCTACTGTAAACTGGATTGGCTCGTCCTCGTCGGCATCCCACATTATGATGTAAGAAGCGTCGTACGAGCTGCTAAGGTTGTACTCTACATAGTCGGTACCAGTTTGTTTCAAATAGCTGCTGCCTGCTGGATAAACTGTCAACTCGGTATCAGCAGATGTAACCTTCTTCGAAGCCTTTACTACAAGGAACTTGTTGGTATTGGCAGGAACGTCAAACTGATAGTAGAATGTACCCTTGGCTGCACCAAGTGTCTCGGTAGCCGGAAGAGTTGTGATGACGATAGGATTAGACTCCAGCTCGCCTTGCTTGTATTCCTCCATAGAGATAGTGAACTTCTGCTCGCCAGCAGTCTTGAATCCCTTAGACACAAGGATATAGCATGTCATATTGGCGTTAGCAAGCTCGGCACGTGTGTTGAATGAGCCTGTTTCTGAAGTAGATGCAGGCAGATTAGAACCCAAGCCATACTTAGAATCAAACACCTTAACCTGACCGCCACGCAGAGACTCGTCGCTGTTTACAACGATAAATCCAGGCTTAGACGGAGTGTATGTGTAATAATATTCGCCAAAATCGGCAGGCACAACATTCTCGCCATCCTTTGCCTCAAACGGCATCTCGAGCGAACCAGGTGTTGGATGACTTACAGTTGCCGACATCATCAACGGCTGACCAATAGAGAATGTAACGTTGTAGGTCTTGCCAGCCTCTATGCTCATCTTATAGTTGTACTTGTTGTTGCTGTAATCGGCGTATACAGAATTGCCGTTTACAACAGCCGAGTAATAAGATGTAGAACTAAAAACAAGCTGACCATTCTCCTTAGCTGTATATGTGGTATACACGTTGTAAGAGCTGTACGAAGTAGAAGTAGCGTCGCCAAGGAAGAAGCTGGTGTCGTCCTTTACCTGCAACGGCTTATCCTGAGAAACACCACCAGATACATCATCAGCATCCTCGGTAGATAGCTGGAAACCTACCTCGCCTACAGAAGTGATGGAGAAATAATAAGTCTTACCCTTCTCCATTGGGTAAATATAATTAGGATAGCCAATGCTTGCGCCCTTAAGGCTTACAAGCTGCGTTGTCTTTGTATCCTCGTCAGTTGTAAAGGTATTGCCTACATTTGGAGCAGCCGACGAGTAGTCGCCTGTCAAAGTCTTGACTGTAGCCAAACAGTTCTTCTCTGGTGTGTATTTCCAATACACGGTCTTAGCATCTGAGCCCTCTACTGTAAAAGCATTCTTGCCAGCCTGAGCATCGATAGCACTCTCAGGTGTGGTCTGTGCAAAACTTGCTGTTGCCGAAAGCAACACAAGAGGTAAGGTGAGTAAATAGTTCTTCATAAATATATCTATTTAGTGTTTATATATCTACTTTGTAAGCAATTTTGTATAAATAGTCTAATTTTATTACTCTTTCGACTGCAAAAGTAATAAATTTTATTTAATAAAGAACCAAAAACTACAAAAAAGAGCAAATACCCCATAATTATTTTACAATTAAGAGATATTTGCTCAAAATTTCTTACTCTTCAGTAGTTACACATTCGTTCTCATCTTCGTCATCGTCATTATCGTTGTAGTCATCATCGTCAGGCAATTCGCTTATAGGAATTTGTCTGTTGATGGCTGCGTTGAACGAAATGATTGTTTCCGAGCGCGACAGTCCTAACGGCTGAAGTTTGTCGTGAATAACGTTAAGTAGATGATGGTTGTTGCGTGCATAGAGCTTGATGAACATGTCGAAACCACCGGTTGTATAGTGGCATTCCACTACCTCGGGTATCTTTCTCAGTTCTTCAACAACATCGTCAAAACTGGCAGGATTCTGTAGATACAAACCGATATACGCGCATGTCTCATAACCCACCTTCTCTGGGTCGATGATAAACTGCGAGCCTTTTAATATACCAAGATTGGTAAGCTTCTGTATGCGCTGGTGAATGGCTGCGCCACTCACGTTGCAAGAACGAGCTACCTCAAGGAAAGGTATGCGCGCATCTCCAGCGATAAGTCGAAGTATCTTCTTGTCAAGTAAATCTAAATTGTGATGTGCCATTTTGTTTTAGTTACTTTTTTATTTTGGTGCAAAGTTACTGTAAAATAACAAAATCAACAATTTTAAAGTGATAAAAAGTTATAAATTGTTACTTTTTCTCGTCTGCCGAATAATTTATTCGCCTAACATTTGCTTTTCTCAAAGCTTGTTTTAGGTCTGTTATCAGTCCCATGGGCGCATTACAGTCGGCCTTAAGCGATACCGTCTGTCGCTGATGGTCTTCTGATGACATTCTTTGTCGTTCGGCTGATATAAACTTGCCCACCTCTTCGGTTGTGGCAATACGGTCGTTTAGTTGCAGATAATAGCCTTTTGTGGTGGCCGAACCTGATGCCGCAGCCGTTACAGCCGAGTGTTTCACCTTACCTATATATATATACGACACGGTAGACTTCTTTGTAAGGCGTGTGAGTTGGGTGCCTTGCGGCATACGAAACTCAACCTTTATGGTGGTCTGACGCATGTGCGTAACAACCATAAAGAAGAAGAGCACGGTAAATATCAAGTCTGGTAGCGACGCCGTGTTCAATTGCGGCACACTACGTCGTACACGATTGTCAAAAATCATTTGTTGTCTCCTTTCTGCTCTGTTGCCGATGTTGGATAAGTTTCTGTTATTCGCTGCGGACATAGGTCGCGCACATTATCGCGCTGTTGCTCGCTTATCGCCTGAAAAGATTTGTGGTATAGTCGTTGCGAGATGTTGCCACGCACCTTGTTGTATGCCATTACTATTTCGTTCTGTAGGGCAAAGTAGGTGTTGTAGTCGGCCTTTGGGTCGGTATCCACATATATGATGTGCTGCTTTGGTCGCTTGGTTATAAAGTCGGCAATATCATCGTGCAGGGTATTGACATCTACGGGTTTGTCGTCCAGCGTTATCTTTCCCGAAGGCAATATGTGGAACACAAGTGTGTTTTTCTTGCTCACCTCCGTATCCATATTGTCGGCATCTTCCTCGGAATCAGCTGGAGGCAGTTGGCGCACAATACCACGGTCTACATCCATAGATGTTGTCACAAGAAAGAATGTGAGCAACATGAACGAGATGTCGGCAGTTGATGTGGTGTTAAGTTCGGGTACTCTATGTTTTCTACGCTTTATAAGCATGTCTTCTACCTCCTGTTACGTATTGCGCCAAATGCCACGGCTGCTATTGCCAAGGCTATCAAAGCCAATGATGTGTCTATAAACATGCCCGACGCACGCAATCCAAGCATGTTGGTATACTTGGCTCCGTTGACGGTAAGCGTGCCTGTGCCTGAAAGGGCGAATGTCAGGGCAAGCAAGACAATTGTGCCAACTACGGTTGCTACGGCTATGCGATGTGCAGGTATATTGTTTACCACACGGTTTTCCTTGCGGTTCATTACAGCCGAACGCACAAAGCTGTACACGCCAAGCGCCAATGCCACGGCTACAAGCAGCAACATATAGCCCACGAGTACGCCTGTAAGAATTGGTGCATTATATTCGGGATTCTCGATGTATGGCATGTCAAACCCAACCAAGCGGAAGAGCGCGAACAGCAATACCGAAATGCCAATGAGTGCATAAAACACTATGGCTGAGATTTTTGCCACAGGCTTGTGGCTAAGGCCTTTTACATTCAATTTGTTCTTTTTCATAATTTGCCTTACTGTTATATACAGTTCTTTAATGGCACAAGGCACGCATGCCCTATACACATTGTCGGGCAAAGTTACATATTTTATGCGAGAAGTGGAGGAAAAAGAAGAGATATTTAAATTACTTTGCCTTTTGCTTTACCATTTAAATATATATTCATGAGTAATTTAATATATATTACTTTGCCATTTATATTATATTACTTTGCCATTTATATATATATTACTTTGCCATTTATATTATATTACTTTGGAATGTGGAACAAACAAAAAAAATAGCGCATATCAAATTGCATGATACGGCAAGATGATATGCGCTATTGATGCTTATTGGATGCGCCATTGGCGCTTATTGAATTATTCGGCCTCCTTTACAACGAAGTTCTTAACCTCGTATGTAGGAGCCACCTTGTCTGTACTCTGATACAAGAAGGCGATGTGTACCGACTTGCCAACATAATCGGCGAGCGAGATAGGATCAATTGTCATGAAGGTCCAAGAGTTGCCCTCTGTGCCACCCTTTACCTCAAGCTGGTTCCAGTTGGCTGCTTTTACGTCGCTACCATCAAAGTTGGTAGAAACCATAACCTTTACATAGTCGGCAGGATTATAATTGCCAAGCTTGTTCATAGCCTCATCAAATACCAATACTGGATTATCTGCCTCGGCAAGATTTATGGCAGGCGACACAAGCCAGCTTTCTGACTTTGTGCTTGAAGTACCGTTGTAGGCACCACCCTTCCAACCATACGAAGACGTGTTGGTCCAGATGTACTTGAGAGATGCGTCGCGCTCGATGTCGATTGCAACAAAGCCACCCTCATCACCAAGCAAGCTCTCGTCGATATAGGTGCTTGCCAAAGTCTCGAAACCTGTCTCGGTCTGGATGAAAGAAGTAGACTTCTTCTTGTACTCCTTAGCCTCTGCCCAACCAGTAGTTGTATCAAACACAAACTCTTCTGCTGCCATTTCGGTAGCCGACTTGCGATATACAACAATAGCCTTCTGACCATTCTTGGCAAACGGATAATCGCGCTGGAGCAGAACTGGGAAGTAGTTGGCAGGCTTAGTTACTGTAGTCTGACCAATCAAAGTGTACCACTCTGGCTGGGCAGCAATAATGTCGATGTCGTTATTCTTGAGCACCTTCCATGATGAACCGTCAAAACGATAAACTACAGAACGGTTGGCACCACCATTAGATGCGGCACGTGCCACAGCCTTAGCCTTTGCAGCACCAGCTGGAGTAGCCTCGGCACAACTTACAACCATTGTGTTGAGGAACTTGTTGTCGGTTCCGGTAGCGCCAATAGCATATCCGTAAACAACGATATCCTTACCGTTAAGGCTCTCGTCAACCAGTCCGTCGGGCACGTTGGCAAGGCTACCCTGCTTCTCAGTACCGTCGATAGTAACGTTGTAGTACTTGTTGCCCTTGCTGTTGGTTGTGATAGATAGGTTGCCCTTGTATGTGATATACTCAACAACCGGCTTCTGGGCATAAGCCTCAAACTCGGCAGCCGCGTATGTCTTTACGGCTGGATGCTTAAATTTAGGCTCCTTGCCTGGAGTTAGAACCTTAACCTCGAGGTTGGTACCCTTTGCAGGGAACTGCATCAAGCCACCATACTTGGTTGTGGTGCCTGCAACAGCCACCTCGTCGCCTACGTTTACATCCGACTTCTTGTATACAAGAATGTAGCCAGTCTTATCGTAAAGCAAGAAACCGGTCTTGTATGTAGCGCAAACAATACCCTTAACCGAGTATTCGCCACCATCGGTATTTGCCACAACCTCCGAGAGCTTGGTGTAAGTCTCGGCAGGAGTATCGCTACCACCAGCAGGCTCAAAGTCGGAGAAAGCATAGTTTACAACAATAATGTCGCCCTCTGCCGCATCGGCCTTAGCCTCCTTTACAAGAGCAGGAAGCTTGGATACAGTCTTAGGTGTGAGATATGTAGCCGACGAAGCTCCTTCCCAAGCCGCTTTATAATCATCGGCTGTAAGTGTGTACTCGCCCTTTAGATTGGCGAATGTAGAAAGGAATTCCGACTTGCCGGTATACATATTATATGTAACCTTGAACTTAGAGCCAGTATCGGCCTCCTTATAATTAGAGGCGATGAAAGCAGGAAGGAACTGGTCTGGAGTGATGAGAGTGTTGAAATACTTCTGTGAAGGAAGTTTGGCAAGAGCCTCTGTATAGGCATTTGTACCACTCTCGGCGTCCAACTTGGCAGCCAAAGTCTTGTTGGCAGCCAATCCTGCTATATTGGCATAATCGGCATCAGTAAGCACAATAGCTGTGCCCTTCTTGACATCAGTAATCTGGCTGTCAAGATTGAACTGATCCTCATAGTCGTCGCATGCAGCCAATGTCATAAGAGCTACCGCCGACAATAAAAATATCTTTTTCATATCTTGTATGTCTTTATATATATAATGTATAGCTGTTGCTTAGAAGTTAATCTTCAGACGTGTGCTGAATGTACGGCCAAATGCGTAGAAACCATAGATGGTGTTCTCGTTAGCCGCACCCGACTGCGGGTTCCATGCCTTGCCAAGGTACTGATAGTCGAAGAGGTTGTTGACATTGGCAGAAAGTGTAGCATTAAGACCCGAAATCTTGAACTTGTAAGAAGCGTTTACGTCTACCTGGCTTGCAGCAGGAATCTTCCAAGGCTCAACAACGGTGTTGGTCTTGCCAAGTGTAAGGTTGCTGCCGCTAATTGAGTAGTAAGCATAGTTGCGACCGTAGTAGGTCCAGTCGGCACCAATACGGAACTGCTTTGCAAGCTTAACTGTTGCGCCAAGGGCAGCTGTTGTCTGTGCCGATCCACCTACGCGAACTCCCTTAAGGTTGATACCTGTCTTAAGATGATCGTCAGCACCTACGCCGCTGGCAATAGTTCCATCCTTGGTAAGAGGAGCGCCGCTATCATCGTAAACCATACCTGTAGCGTTGCTATCCCACTTCCAGTCGCCGATAGAGAACATACCGTTAACATCAAGCCAGTAGAGTGGCTCTGCCTTAACCTCAAGCTCAATACCCTTGTGCAGAGCGTTAAGACCAGTCATGTTTACATAAGCATCTACATTACCTAATGTAGAAGCCTTGGTCATAGTCTTGTCTAGCCACTTTGTCCAGTAGCCGTTTACGTTAACTGTAAGCCACTTGAGACGATAGCCGTAGCCAAGTTCCAACGAAAGCACCTTCTCGTTCTTAGCGTCAGGGTTGGTTACGTTGCTTGCCATAGGTGTAAGGAATGCACCATAGTTGAACTTAGGAGCGCGGCTGATGTAGCCAGCATTAAAGAACACGTTGTGCTGGTCGGTAATATTGTAGTTGGCACCACCCTTAACAGTAAAGCCGATATAGCTCTTTGTATCCGACTTGGCGTGCTGCTTGTCGTAGAACAAGCGGTCGTAACGCCAGTAAGAAGTATTAGAGAGCGAGCCCGAAACAAATGCCGAAAGATCTTTCTTAGAATATTCTGTCTGGAAGAAAGCACCCTCCTGAACAACATGACCATCGAAGTCGCGGTATACAGCATCGCCTACACCAAGCTTCTTGTATACCCAACTCTGGTCGGCAGCATTAGCGTTGTTGTACGACTTAACCTTCTTGCGTGTGGTATCAATAAAATACTGGCCGCCATAGAGGTCAACAATCTCGTTGCGGTGTGTACCCTTGTATGCGCGGAAGTCGATACCTCCATAGAAGTCGATGTCCTTTGTAATCTTGGTGTTGTATGTAGATACAAGGCCATACCAGTTGTGATAGTTCAGCTGCTTGGCCATAACAAGCATAGAGCCATGCTCTGAGGCTGCGTTGATATCCTCGATAGCTCCATAGTCGAATGTGCCATCTGCCTTGCGATACTTGGTCTGGAACACGCCCTTGTTTACGCCATACCAGTCCTGATAGCTGTAACCATAGTCTTCGTTGCCCTGGCCGCTATAGCCATAACCACGACCTATAGACATGTAGAGCACAGTACTGAGCGACGACTTGTCGTTGATTTGCCACTGGTGGTTAAGACTGAGCTGTGGCTTGTGGTAAACGTTGTACTCGGATGTACGACGCTGGCCGTTGTTGTCGAAGCCGTATGTAGGGTTGTACTTATGGTCCATGATGCCATAAACCTGCTCTGCCATCTTCCAGTCGGCAAGCTTCATGGCACTCTTACGCTGATAGTGCTCCTGAGGAGCGCCAAAGGCTGTGAACGAGAGCTGATGAGCATCGTTAATGCGCTTAGAGATGTTGAGGAAGTAGGTATAGCCACTAAAGTCGGTACCCTGTGCATAACCATCGCCCCATGTCTTAGATCCGAGCAATGTCATAGCCCAACCTGTCTTTGAAAGACCGGTAGAAACTGTGAACATCATCTTGTTCATGTTGTCGTTGCCGATGCCATAGTAGAAAGAACCGCCCTTCTTGGCCTCAAGCGACTTGGTGATGATGTTGATTGTACCACCTACCGAAGGAGCCGATACCTTAGAGGCACCCAAACCACGCTGTGTCTGCATAGTGCGTGTAACGTCTGTCAGACCAGCCCAGTTTGACCAATACACGTTCTGGTTCTCCATATCGTTCATCGGCACACCATTTACCATAACGGCAATATTGGTGTTGTCGAATCCACGCATGTATATTTCAGAGTCGCCATAGCCGCCACCCTCTTTGTTGGCATGTACGCCTGGGGTAGACTTAAGTATCTCAGGGAACTCCTGAGTACCAATCTTCTCCTCAATAAACGACATTGGCACCTGCGATACAGCAACTGGAGTCTTGCGTGCCACAGCCATCTGTGAGGTTACAACCACATCCTTAAGAACCTGTCCATCGGTTGTCATCACAATGTTGCCAAGCTCGCCGTTGCCGGCAACCTTAACAGTCTTCTGCTTGTAGCCGATGTACTGAATCGAAACCTCCTTGGCTCCACTTACACCCTTTACAGCAAAAGCTCCGTCAATGTCGGTAACAACCTTGACATTCTTTACAGATACAGTAGCGCCGATAAGCGGCTCGCCTGTCTCTGCATCAACAACCTTACCTCTAAGCACCGATTGTGCCATTGTGGTAGATGTACCCGCCATAGCGAGCGCACTCACAACGAGGAGATGTTTTAGATGATTTTTCATACCTTAAACTAACTTAAATTAAAAAATTTAACATTACTTGCATTAAGCAACTAAAAAAAGCAACCATAAAAATCATGTTTATATGGTTGCATTTTTTATTAAGTAGTGATAATAAGCACCACTACCTATATGTACTATTATTCCTGAATATCCCAACCTACAGCCGATGCGCCAAGCACAGCAGCCGAAGCTCCGTCAAGACCTGAAACGAGGAACTTGGCCTTGCCCTTATATGTGCCAAGAACCGACTCGTTGTAAGCCTTCTTAATAGGATTCATTATTAGGTCGCCTGCCTTTACCAATCCGCCAAAGAAGATGAAAGCCTCTGGCGAACAGAATGTAGCGAAGTCGGCACAAGCCTCTCCAAGAATCTTGCCGGTAAACTCGTATATCTCGTTGGCAAGCTTGTCGCCCTTTGAAGCGGCAATCGACACATCGTAAGAAGTAATCTTCTCAGGGTCGAGGTCGCGCAATAATGAAGGCTCGTCGCTATTGGCAAGGAACTCGCGTGCAGAGCGTGCCACACCCGTAGCCGAGCAATATGTCTCCAGACAACCCTTACGGCCACAACCGCAAGTACGTCCGTTCTCTCTTCTTACGATAACATGACCAAGCTCACCTGCAAATCCGTCGGAACCGTAAACCAGCTGACCGTTAACCACAATACCCGAACCTACGCCTGTGCCAAGAGTAATGACGATGAAGTTCTTCATACCACGAGCCACGCCATATATCATCTCGCCTATGGCTGCAGCATTAGCATCGTTGGTAAGAGCTACTGGAATGCCGAGACGATCAGAGAACATCTTTGCCAATGGAACAATACGGTTGCGAGCCCAATCCAAATTGGCAGCATTCTCCACAGTACCGTTATAATAGTTGCCGTTAGGGGCACCTATACCCATAGCCTTAATTTTCTCAATACCGCCTACCTGATCAATAATTAGCTGCAAAGCTTCAACACAAGCGTCTACATAAGCCTCGGCGTTTTCGCCATAGCCTTGAGTCTTGATAGATGTTGTGGCTTTGATGTCGCCACGGCTGTCAACAATGCCGAAAACAGAGTTAGTGCCTCCGAGGTCCAAACCGATTACATAGGGTTTCAAAGAATCTTCTGTCATGATTATTCGTTTTGATTTTGTAATTAATAGTTGAGATAAAACAAACTCCATGCGGTGCGAAAGGATTTGATGTAGTTTTTATCGCACCCTTATATATACATGTAGCTCTACATTGAGCAAAGGTATTAAAAAGTTGTAATACTACAAAGGTTTTAACGCTAAAATTTGCCCAATTCATCGAAATTTCGCAATTTTGCAGCCGTTATGCAGTTTCCTATACAATTAGACATTTTAGACTTCGTATTCAAAGGAATACTTATCGGACTTATGGCATCGGCACCAATGGGCCCGGTGGGCGTGCTATGTATACAGCGCACGCTTAACAAAGGCCGATGGTATGGCTTTATTACAGGTATCGGAGCCTGCGTGAGCGACATCATCTACGCACTCTTTACCGGATTCGGAATGAGTTTTGTCATGAACTTCGTGGGCAACGAGCACAACCGCTTCATCCTGCAGATAAGCGGCAGCGTTGTGTTGCTGTTGTTCGGTATCTATTGTTACCGCTCCAACCCCACAAAGAACATGCACCAAAGCAATAAGAACCAGAAGGGAACATTGGCACACAACGGCATCACGGCTTTTCTCGTTACGTTGTCCAACCCGCTTATCATCTTCCTCTTCATCTTTCTCTTTGCCCAGTTTGCCTTCGTCGTTAACGATCGTCCGTTTGAGATGACCGTTGGCTACGCAAGCATTATACTCGGAGCTATGCTGTGGTGGTTTGGACTTACATGGCTCATAGACAAGGTTAGGGGCAAGTTCGACAACAACGGCATTTTGCTCATCAACCGCGTGGTGGGATGCATCGTCGTAATCTTCTCGGTTATAATGTTGCTCGGCACGGTGTTCAACCTCTATAAACTTCCATACTAACAATTTTAGCTCTAAGCAAACCTTATATTTATGTTCATAGCTCAGGAATTAAGAAAGAAGAGCACAGCCGAATTTGTGCTCTATATGTGGCAGGTGGAAGACATCATACGCGCTTACGGATGTCAGCTGTCGCGCATAAAAAACGAATATATCTCGCGATTTGCCAACTATACCGACGAGCAGCGAGAGGAAATGGTAGACTGGTACGGCGACCTTATCACGATGATGAACTCGGAAGGTAAACGCGAGAAGGGACATCTTACAATCAACCAGATTGTGGTGCAGGACATGAACGAACTGCACAACCAACTGCTGCAAAGCTCACGTTTCCCATTCTACAACTCGGAATACTACCGTGTGCTGCCATTTATAGTGGAGCTGCGCAACCGTGGCGACAAAGACTGCAACGAGATAGAAACCTGCCTGAATGCGCTATACGGCACTATGATGCTGCGCCTACAGAACAAGACCATAAGCCCCGACACACAGCATGCAATAAAGGAGATTTCAACCTTATTGGGCATGCTGAGCGACTATTACATCAAAGACAAGACTGAAGGTCTGAAGTTCGACGACGACGAAGAAATGTAAAGAATTTATTATGAATCAAGAAATAGAACGCAGGCGAACATTCGCCATTATATCACATCCTGACGCCGGTAAGACAACACTAACCGAGAAATTCCTTCTCTTTGGTGGACAGATTCAGGTGGCAGGTGCAGTTAAAAACAACAAGATACGCAAAACTGCAACATCCGACTGGATGGAGATAGAGAAGCAGCGCGGTATCTCGGTGTCTACATCTGTTATGGAGTTCGACTACGAGGGATACAAAATCAATATCCTTGATACCCCGGGTCACCAGGACTTCTGCGAGGATACATACCGCACTCTTACTGCTGTCGACTCGGCTATTATCGTGGTAGACGGAGCTAAGGGTGTGGAGACACAGACACGCAAGCTGATGGAGGTGTGCCGCATGCGCAATACTCCGGTTATAATCTTCGTAAACAAGATGGACCGCGAGGGTCGCGACCCATTTGACTTGCTCGACGAACTTGAGGAAGAGCTAAAGATTAGCGTGCGTCCGCTGTCGTGGCCTATCAACATAGGCGTAAAGTTTAAGGGCGTATACAATATATACGAGAACAAACTCGACCTCTTCAAGCCCGACAAGCAACGTGTTACCGAGAAGGTAGAGGTAGACATCAACTCGGCCGAACTGGATGCACATATTGGCGAAGACGATGCCAAGCAGCTGCGTGACGATATAGAGCTTATCGACGGCGTTTATCCTGAGTTTGATGTCGAGACTTACCGCTCGGCCGAGGTTGCGCCTGTATTCTTTGGCTCGGCATTGAACAACTTTGGCGTTCAGGAGCTGCTCAACTGCTTTGTAAAGATTGCCCCGTCGCCTAAGCCAACAAAGGCCGAGGAGAGAGTGGTAGAGCCTGAGGAGCAGAAGTTTACTGGCTTCATATTCAAGATTACAGCCAACATCGACCCTAACCACCGTTCGTGCATCGCCTTCTGCAAGGTGTGCAGCGGCAAGTTCGAACGCAACAAGCCTTATCTACACGTTCGCCAGGGCAAGACTCTGCGTTTCTCGTCGCCAACACAGTTTATGGCACAACGCAAGAGCACTATCGATGAGGCATGGCCAGGCGATATAGTGGGTCTGCCAGACAATGGCATCTTCAAGATAGGCGACACGCTTACCGAGGGCGAGAAGCTACACTTCCGCGGACTGCCTTCGTTCTCGCCAGAGATGTTCAAATATATCGAGAACGACGACCCAATGAAGTCGAAGCAGCTTGAGAAGGGTATCAACCAGCTTATGGACGAGGGTGTGGCTCAGCTGTTTGTCAACCAGTTCAACGGCCGCAAGATTATCGGTACCGTAGGACAATTGCAGTTTGAGGTTATACAGTATCGTCTGGAGAACGAGTACAACGCCAAATGCCGCTGGGAACCCGTTCATCTGCACAAGGCATGCTGGATAGAGAGCGACGATGCCGAGGAGCTCGACCAGTTCAAGAAGCGCAAGTATCAGTATATGGCAAAGGATCGCGACGGACGCGACGTGTTCCTTGCCGACTCTGGCTACGTGCTGTCTATGGCGCAGCAAGACTTCAAGAACATCAAGTTCCACTTTACAAGCGAGTTTTAAGCAAAGAAGGTGTTATCACCATCATTAACATAAAGTCTTAGAAAAATGGATATTACCGAAAGATTCTTAAACTACACCAAGTTCGACACACAGTCGAGCGAAGATTCGGAGACAGTACCGAGCACCTCGAAACAGCTTGTCTTCGCCAAGTACCTTAAAGAGGAACTGGAGCGTGAGGGACTGAGCAACGTCGAAATGGATGAGCAGGGCTACATCTATGCCACATTGAAGGCAAACACCAAGAAGGAGATTCCTACTATAGGATTTATCTCGCACTATGATACATCTCCCGATTGCAGCGGAGCAAACATACATCCGCGCATCGTGAAAAACTATGACGGAGGCGACATTGTGCTGTCTGAGGGCATTGTGTCAAGTCCTACCAAATTCCCAGAACTTAAGGCTCACATCGGCGAGGACATTATCGTTACCGATGGAACCACTTTGCTCGGAGCCGACGACAAGGCTGGCATAGCCGAGATTGTTCAGGCTATGTGCTGGCTGCGCGACCACGACGAGATTAAGCATGGCGATATTCGCGTGGCTTTTAATCCAGACGAGGAGATTGGTATGGGCGCTCACCACTTCGATGTGGAGAAGTTTGGTTGCCAATGGGCTTATACTATCGATGGCGGCGACTTGGGCGAACTTGAGTACGAGAACTTCAACGCAGCCGGTGCAAAGGTTCACATCAAGGGCGTAAGCGTGCATACTGGTTATGCCAAGGGCAAGATGGTTAACGCGTCACGCTTGGCTGTGGAGTTTGCCGAGATGATTCCGGCTGCCGAAACTCCTGAGGAAACCGAGGGTTATCAGGGATTCTATCATCTGCTGGGCATCAACTCATGCTGCGAGAAGGCAACATTATCGTACATCATACGCGACCACGACCGCGAGCGCTTTGAGGACCGCAAGGACTTTATCGAGGATTGCGTAAAGAAGATGAACGAGAAGTGGGGCGAAGGAACCGTAGCTGTAGAACTGAAGGACCAGTACTACAACATGAAGGAGAAGATTGACCCCAACATGCACGTGATAGACATTGTGCTTAAGGCCATGCAGGACAACGGCGTTGCTCCTAAGGTGCAGCCTATACGTGGCGGTACAGACGGCGCACAGCTGTCGTTCAAGGGTCTGCCTTGTCCTAATATATTCGCTGGCGGATGCAACTTCCATGGCCCTCACGAGTTTGTGAGCATACAGGTTATGGAGAAGGCTATGCAGGTTGTAATAAAGATATGTGAGCTGACTGCTCATTTCAACGACTAATATCACACATAATAAACAATCAAGGGAGGTACGGCTTATGACCATACCTCCCTTGATTGTTTATGGAGCTACGATTATTCGCATGTAGAATTTCCATTATTGGCGTGAGGGATTTCCATTATTGGCATTGGGCATTTCGATTAGTCGCGTGAAGCATTTCGGCTAATCGCGTAAGCCGATACGAACAATCTCTTGTTGCAACTATGTGCTCGAAAAAATTTTCTACCGAAACAACACTTCCTTATTGGTTTAGTCTTTTAATATAGACCTGATTGTCTAGTTCCTAAAGATATATCTCATGAATTTAGCAGTCGTGAGTTTAACATG
>ERZ1023701.154-NODE-154-length-26924-cov-92.571849_pt1 | contig 26924 bp, 24 predicted proteins | sample MGYA00380350_ERZ1023701 | MGnify/ENA primary metagenome ERZ1023701 (study PRJEB33179, sample SAMN07449025) | human gut metagenome | biome: Human-gut; feature: Human associated habitat; material: Faeces | host: Homo sapiens | place: India:Kasaragod | collected... | reverse complement strand
CTTCCCAATGCTTGGTCATATATGTCAAGGCTTGTTGCAACTTAGCAGAGAGCTTTATCTCGTTTTTCTCAAACTGTTTCAACAGTGCTGTCGCTTGCAGATAGAGGTCGTGTAAAACTGGTAGGGATTCATCACCTCGATGCTTGACTATCTCTTTATCTGTGCGACCCAATACTTGATTTTCAACTTCGACCTTATATAATATACAGATCAAGTCTATGAATGCCTGTGCCAAGGTATCCTTGTAGTCACGATTCGCCGAGACAAACAGTCTTCTAACGTGCGACCAGCAACATATCTATATATATTTATATATCCGCAGTAGAACCACCTATATCAGAAGGCAGTTTATTCAATATTTCATCAAATGCATCCATATCAACTTTCAGTGTTAAGAATTATACATAAACTCCATTTCAATTCACCGAATACATATAATACTGCGCCATCTGGTAATCGAAGATGGTTACATTACCGGCATTTACCGTAACAGAGAAATAGGTGGCGGTATGATAGTCAAAGCCATTGATGGTATTGCCAGACATCATCATGTTTACATATGAGGCAGTAGAGTAATCAAAGAGGTTAGGGAGATAACCAGAAAGATAATTACTCCTCTGATAATCATATACTGACAAGAAATTGCCAGTATGCGAAACACTCATCAGATGATAACCACCATTGGTAAAATCAAACACACTTGAAGCCACCCTGTTTGTCACCATAACATAAGAAGCTACGGCAACAGCTCTTCTAACATCAGCTATCATCTCTTTCTCCTCCCATATCATTAGAATGTACGTCATCCGTTTGAGGCGCAAGAGGAGGAACTGGTGATGGTGTTCTCATCCCATGCCCCTTTTGTTGCGCCATCATAATTTGACACTGAGTGGTTATAGTCTCAGTAGTCTGTTTTGCCTCATCCAATAACTTATGAATGCCTTTTGCCTCAGTTTCAGCCTTATTGAGCATTTCATCGGTCTTGAAAATAGAATATAACGAGAACACCAAGAAAATGATCATTAGGCAGCTTGCAGCAAACATAAGTACATTAAAATCCGCCTGTAGCTTATTGTATTCCAAATGCAAAAGAGCCTCTTGACGCTCTTGATGCTTATCAAGCAAAGCTTGAAGCTGGTCGATATTCTCAGAACTCTTACTCTTCACATTCTTACTGCTGTTTAAGACCTGCTCAAACACCCAAGCATCCTTCCGTTGCAAAGCCACAATATCATTTTGCGCCTGCTTATAACAACAGGAAAGATAAGCAAATGTTGCACAAGACACAAGAATCACAAGAATGACGCAAGCCACGAACCTATGCCTACCGCTGATCGTGAAGACTGATTTTGTTTGACTATTCTTTTCCATACAACTCCCTTATTATATTCTTTGGCACTTTGAAAATTCTCATTACTTTTGCGCCCTTTCACTGGGCTTACAAGACTATCCGAAGATTCTTTCTGCGATAAACTTGGCTGGGAAAAGCAAGCCATCCATGAGGTAACCACTTGACAATCCCAGTTCTATTACCATCCGTTTCCACCATGCCTTTCTACAAGGCAATACCCAGCCTATCCCCAACCTTTCCCCAGGCGGTCCCATCCCGCACAACCTGGCGAGACCTTTGATGGTCCGCCAACCTTAGAGCGTAGCGGTTCCGAGCACCGAGTAGGGCGGTTTTCTCCCTCGCTCCTGAGGAGAGAGGGCAGGGGTGAGAGGTGGAGCCTTCCTTAAGGGTAAGGAAGGACGGGTTGGTTTTCGAAAAACCTCCTTTTGCCTAAAGGGAGGCAGAGGGTTTCAAAAGTGCATACCCTCCAATCACCCCATAACATACTAACGGTATCAAAAAGGCAATCGCCATACTCCCCGTAGTATCCGCAATATACCCCATGATTACTGGAGCAACCGCACCACCCACTATCGTCATGATAAGCAACGAAGAAGCAAGTTTGGTCTTAGTACCCGCATCCCTCAATGCCAGCGAGAAGATGGTCGGAAACATGATGCTCTCTCCCAGATACAGGGCGAAGAACGCAATGAGCGATAAGGTTCCGCTGCATACCACCACAATCAATGTAGCTACAAAGGTGAGGATGGCACAGGCCAGCAGTACCAGCCTTGGCTGGACATAATTCATGATGACACCACCAGCCAACCTGCCGATAAAGAACAGCCCCATTCCGCCAAAAGCGAGATACAGACTAGCAGTCTGCTTCTCTATATGAATACTCTCCTCAGCATAGTTGATGAAGAAACTGTTCACACCCGTCTGGGCAGCCACATAAAGAAACAAGGTCAGCATACCGAAACCGAATGCCATCACTCGCATCGGCTTCTCCTCCACCATCTCGTTCGTATCCGCCTCATGCGCTCTCCTTGGGTCCGGCAACTTGATTCTTGACAGGACCAGTGCCACAGAAAGCACGAAGATACCCACCAGGGCATAAGGAATGGCGATGTTGACACCCGAGAACAGAAGTTGTCCGCCAACCAGCGGTCCAACAATCCATCCGATACCATTGAGCGACTGCGACAGGTTGATTCTGCTCTCCGCCTTGTCAGGATGTCCCAGTACCGTAGTATAAGGATTCGCACTCGTTTCCAGACAGGTCAGTCCGCATCCTATCACAAACAGCGACAGAACGAAGAAGTAGAAACTGTTGATTCTGCTTCCTGGTATGAACATCAGAGCACCAATACCGAAGAGAACCAGTCCTGTTATCACTCCCCTCCTGTAGCCCCACTTCCGGATAATCCATCCGGCAGGCAGCGCCATCAGAAAGTAGGCACCATAGACAGCAGCCTGCGTCAGGGCCGACATCGCCTTGCTGATATGGAACGACTCCTGGAAATGCGGATTCAGCACCTCCAGGATGCCATGGGCAAAGCCCCACATAAAGAAGAGACTGCTGATGATGAGGAAAGGCACCAGATAGTTATGCCCTTCGTATCTGAAGATGGATGGCTTCGTCATGATTCTCTGCAAATTTAAGACTGTCCTTTGTGAATGAGGAGTTTCCTCTAAGTTGTTTATTCTTTCTTTCCTTTTTTCCATTAGTAATAGTTTGTGTTATAAATATGTGATTTCAAATACTACACTACACTGCTTTTTTGATTTATACGAGGTATAAATACGAATCCGTTTCCGTTTCATTAGAAGAACTGAAAGAAATCGAACTGAGCCTCATTTGAATCCGAAGTGAATCTCACGCAAACCTTAATAGAGCCCCACGTAAACTTTATCTGAGCCCCAAACCAATTCGAAATGAAACTTACTCCAAAAGCAAGTGAAGCCAGTTTCAATCGCAAAAAAGCCTTTTTGCTTAACAGCATAAGCAAAATCGTGAGGGATAAAGCCCAAATCGTGAGGGATGCGTGAGGGATAAAGCCCCATTTTTAGGTATCAGTCACGCATACGAATCCTTTAGCAATCAGCATCTTATCAAATTTATATCTAAAAATCGTGATGGGTGATAGATGAGATGCAAAAAAATCTGCGTCATCTGCATCATCTGCGAAATCTCAGAACCGAGCAGGTTCAAATTTGTGGGAATCTGTAAAATCTGTGGGACTAGAAAGAGAAAAGAAGATTCCGAAAGATTACCTCCTGTGTTTAAGCCTCCAGAAGAAGTGCCAAGTTCTAAAGATAGGCTCACTTAGTGATTCTGCTGGATAATATCTCATGAAATGCATGTTTCTTCCAAAAGAAACGTTTCACCTTCGATATAATCCACCATCTTGCTTCACTAGGACAGACAAAACCAAGATTCCAGCACCTTTTCACTACCCAACAATAGTTATTGAAAGCATCGATGAAACCACGATGGTGAAATACATATTCACCTCTACCGAAGTTGCCAACTCTCATGATATCTGCCATCATCTTTTCTGCCCACACCTTTTCTTGATGAGAAAAAGGCTCCACTTGCGATGGCAAGGGCATTCCTAGATAATCAACACAAATATAGGTAAAGATTCTCCATGCCCTTTCCATGTGCATCTGATGCAGATATTCATGATGCTGCAACCAGTCTATCTTGTCTGCACAACTCGATAAGAACATGGCATAATCTATCACCTGCCTCAATCCCAATCCTTCTTCATATACATGGTTTACCATGTGCGATATCAGGAATACACTCTCAAAGATTGGAGGGAATACAGGTACAGCATACCCATCCATATCAGCAGAAGACAACTCTGATGGAAATACCGAAGCGAACATTTCCTGCATAGCATGATCGGTAGATGGACATTGATAATTGTGAACCTTATAATGAGGCTCCACAGTCACTCCATCTACCCATGCCATACCATGATGCTCATGCACCAAATCATGATCTACTTTTCCTATCTTTTCCAGCACCTCCATTGTCTTCTTGAAATCTTTAGGATTCACAACAAAGTCGATATCGCCTGGCGTTCTATGCAAAGGATTAGGATAACGCAAAGCTGTCGTTTGTCCCTTCATAAAGACAACAGGAATACCCTCAGATTTCAAGGCTTGGTCAATCTTTACAATGACCTTCCGATGCAGACGGTTCATCTGTTCGATGCGGTGCATCGTCGCAATTCTCTTCAGCTTATCACCCAGAGAAATTGTGATGCACTCAGAAGGCAACAGACTCATCCCATCTAGCAACAAAGCTGAGACAGTTTGTTCATCTGCCAATTGAAAAATGCTTTTCCAATCTGCTTCCGCAAAATCAGAAGCATACAGTTTCTTGCCAAAGAGAACAGGTCGAAGAGATTTTAAAAGTAAATCTTTAGATAGGTTCATCGTTTCTGTTCCAGCAACCATTTGAAGTATTCCTCATGCTGGTCAACCAAATGCTCCCAAGAATACTCATTTTTGATTTCCTCCACATTTCCATCCGTGAAGTTCTTCTTATGCTGTGTACAGATATTCTCGATATCATTCAGCATCTCTGTCACCTTCTCTGCATTTGGATAGTACAAAGAGTTCTTCTTCAACACAGCACGATTAAAGATGTTATCGTGAGCAAGGATAAAGCACTCAGAAGCCATCGCTTCCAACAGAGAAGGATTGGTACCACCCACACTATGGCCATGGAAATAAGCCTTAGAGAAATGACGGATAGAATTTAATTTATTGAAATCATAGATACCACCTACGAATTTCACACTCTTTTCCTTACCATACTTGGCAACCAGTTCCTTACCATGAGGAGTATTGGTTTTACCTACCACAATAAGAGGACGCTTGCCATTCTCATTAGAATGCAAGTAACCCTCAATGGCCATCACGATATTATTCTCCGGCTCCAGTCTGGCTACCAGAATATAGTATTCCTCTGGTTTCAAGCCATACTCCTTCAGATGTTCCACATCATAATCATCATGGATGTCGGCACCGTATGCCAGGAACTTACTATCCTTGCCATACTTTTCCTTGTAGTAATCATGAATACCCATGTTGTCTGCAATCAGATAATGACTATGTTTTACCGCCATTCTCTCCTCCCAGAACACGAACTTGCGCACCCATTTGTTAAACTTGGTACGCTTGTATTCCAGACCATCCATGTTGGTAACCACAATACTCTTGGTAACATTCTTCACATCAAACCAGATGAAAGCAGGAATAATGCTCGTATATCCTGCCTCATAGATGATATCGAAGTTCTCACGCTTCAAGGCATCCTTCAGTGACATGAAGTCGTAAAAGAAAGAACCGACACTTCCACCCATCCAAGTTTCTGGACTATAAATATGCTTAATCTTCACCCCCTTATATTCATCGTCCTTATAAGGGTGATAAGAAGGAGAATACACCGTAACCTCATGGCCACGCTTCACCAAGCCTACTGAGATATACTCAGCAAACTGTTCAAATCCACCGTAGTTATTTGGAATACCACGGACGCTAACAAATGCAATCTTCATATATACTAACTATATTTTTATTAATTCAAAATAATTTATATGTAGCTAGCTCTTATACCAACAAGAGCTTATCTATCTTCACTGTATCCATCAAATACCTCATAAAATCCGGATGCAATCCTTTCTGACTTTTCAGTTGTTCAATCAAATCTACTCTAAATTCAGTTGATTTATCCTCCAGAATTTTACTAAAGATATTCGTTACAGCAAGGGAATCTGCAGGAAGTTTTATTGTTAAATTCAATATTTTATTCGCAAGATTAAGACCATCCTTTATTTTATACATATTTATTCTAAGAGATTCCAAACATTCATCAAAAGTATTTGGAAGTCCCCTATTCTTCTTGCTATATTGATCAACCATATAATCAGAATCAACATTAACACCTACGAAATGCAAATCTGCAAGAAACTTTGAAATATCAGTTTTCTCCTTGATGTCTAACAAATATAGATAAGCTTCCGTATTAATAATTCTAAAGTTTTTTAAATTAGACATCAGCCCCCAATCTTCACTTATCATAAATCTTTTCTTATCTATCGTTAAAAACATGCTCTCACTCTGAATTCCAAAAAACGAATGATCTCTTTCCATAAGGTTAATGTTTAATCTCTTCGTTGCAATTTCGATAATACAGTTTTTGTTAATCCAATCTAAGATATATTTCAATAATCCTACATGATAGCTTTCTTGTTTTTCCCTATGTAATTTTAATCTCTCTACAATTTCAGGCGAAACTAATGTTGGAATATTTACTTTTTCTCTTTGCAAAGTCTGTTGCAGATATATCTGCAAGCCTTTGGGAACAACAAACTTCTTATCAAAAGTGACTCCGAAGATTTTACTAAGCATACTCAAAAGAACGATAGAAGTTATATCCAAAACACATTCATAGTCAGCTATTGGACAATTCTCATAGTTCTGATAAGGAAAGCAATATATCCTCTTATTTCCAAATAATCTTTCTACACAATCTTCATACGTATTGCTGTCATCAAATGATCTAATAAGTAAGTTCTCACCTCTAGCATATCGTTTTTCCCACTCCTCTATTTGCTTTTTATGATCATGCCCAGCAGACAATAGCATCAAATTTGTCAATATATTACCATCGCCAACTTTCAAGTCATCAAGTGTGAACATACGAATACTCTTGCTTTGGCCCTGCTGTAAGCTATGATATATTTGTCTGGTAAGTGATTGGTACTTATTGAATATATTTTTTATCTTCGCTTTAGAAATAATTCCAAACCTATCCAATGTTACCTCTTCGCCAACACAGTGTCCAATAAGGTTCTCGGTATTCGAATTAATGAATACATCTTCGCTCTTTTCTTGCCCATTTTCTTCATACACAACAAAATCTCCATTCTCTACAACTTTTTTCTCGTCATTAATAATAGGTGATATATGTGGAGTATGCATATATTGGAACCATAAATCCTTCAATTCTTGGGATTTCGTTCGAGATATAGCCCTATACAAGAATTCCAAACCCTCTTTAAAAAAACCTTGTAAAATCAATAAATTGAAAAAATTACTATTTAGCTTGTTATCATCTTCTACAATATTCAAGATTCTGTCAACATATTGAGAGAATTTATCATGCTGCTGTGTAAGATTCAAATAATTAAGATAATTACATAATACTCTATTACTATCTGGATATTTTTCAAACAAGAGGCGTATTACCTCTCCAGCATCATTCAAGTCATTACAACTCATAGCCAACAAATACTCATCTTCCAAGAATGCATTTACATGGACGACACCTTTTTTCCTCAGCGTCTTCAATGCGTCAAAAAAGATATCATTATATTTTTCATGACCACGAATTATATTGAGATATACTCCCATTTCTACAGAATATACTCCATCTGATATTAGCGGTTCTATGATTTGTAAGGCCTCGTCCGTACAATTCTCTCGACCTAATATCTGAGCCAAAATGAACCTAGCTTCTTTTGGAGCCTTTTCTGCAAGACATTTTATAGTTTCTACATCAAAAGTTCGAGTTGTAAAATATGATATTGCATATTCATATACCTGCTGGGTAATTGAATTTTGGAATACCTTTAAATGCTCATACTGGTTTATTTCCTTCCCATAAATAATAACACAAGCTAATACAGACTGGCAATGCATATCAGGTAACAAGATATTGATACACTTTAAATGCTCAAAAGCTTTTGTCACGAACTTTTTATCTATCGTTCTTGTTGACAAAATGAACCATACCAAGGCCAACATCTCGTCATTACAATCCTTATGCTCTTCTAGAATATGTGCTGCCTCGTCAAAATTTTTATTTATTATAAGCATTTCCAATAACATAAGAATAGAAGGATTAGCATTTCCATTCGATGGTTTATAACCTTTTATCTCCGAAATAATCCGGTTTCTTTCTTCTTGATTTTCAGACAAAAGAAACGCCGAATACAAAGCCATAAATTCTATATCAGGATATATGTTTTCAATGTCTGTTCCCTTAGATAAATCCTTATACTTTGTTACAATATCGTAAACTCGCCGTAAAGCAGGTGTTATTTGTTGCCCAGTATTGAAATAATGCTTTTCTTGTAAAAGCTGTGTAGAAGATATTGACATACAGAAAGTCCATTGTCTCAAATTGTCATAGACAAGACTATCTGGCACATCTAATTGGATACCTTCTATCCTGAACCATTTTTGATCAGGATGTTCAAATAGATAATTCATTAACACAAATTGAAAATCAATCTTGCGCAAAACAGATTCAGGAACTTCCTTATATGTTTTTTCTACATCCTCTGCCAATACAACCTTCGCAGCATATGCCAAAGCATTATCAGGCACTCTATCCAATACCCGTTTGCATAAATCTAATACTTCCGTTTTTTTATTCCTATTTATATTAATGTATATATACTCTTCTACTATATCTACCAAAAACACATTAGCTTTCTCCATTTCGTCAAAAGCCCTTGAGAATTCATCTTTTTCATTATTTTCTTTTATAAAACGAGAGCATTTACCCATCAGAAAGTCAATGGTTGCAAGCAGCTCATAATCCGTGGCTCCACGCTTACAAACAATTTTCCTTATGGTAACCAAATGCCTATACGCTTCTTTAAGATGCAATTTCTCAATAGAGTCTTGATATAATGGTAAAAGTTCTTTTATCTCATCATGCTTATTTGCAAAAGCATACAATATATCTTCGGCAGTCGTTCCTGCAACATCTTCATTATTAGTTTTAAAATATTGCAACAACAAATATGCTACGGCAACAACAGTTAGAAGAATATCTATGACAAGTACGAAATTATCGACAGGATCGACAGAAAGTTCAACAACCCAATCTCCCACCTTTACTCTAAAAATATTAAAGATTAAGGTAGAAGCATTTATAGCCCCCATCACCCAAAAATACCTATATATTACTTTCGCAGTAGTTACCTTTTGCAGAAGATAATTACGATATGGTTTTCCAATATTTCGCCAAGTCCAGGCTACCAACCAAAATCTTGATGAAGACTTTTCAGGAATCTTTAGGGAGATTAAAGAAGTCAGAGACAACACCAGAAATACAATAAGAATTATTCCCATATCCCAACCTTTTTATAGTTTATATTCTGTTATGCACATAATCTTATCCAAGTCAAACGTATCCTGGGTGATACCATCAACAGCTTTTATGCGAATACACTTCCGTTCATTTTCTGGAGGCATACATATGGCAGCATAGCAACCAATCACCAAGTAAAAAAACTTTTTATCGGCAGCTTGATTTTTAACATCCTCATTATCTCGTATTTTCCAGATATTTGAGTATAGCACTTTACTCTTATCTTTATCTATTAACTCGTATCCCTCTTTATCGCATACAGTTCTCTCAAAAGAGGCAAATGGCAACACATTATTTCTCATGATGACAATCTCAGGTTGTCTTGAATAGACGAAATGAACATTCGGACTGGCAGCATACCCTTTAGGAAGCAGATGATTACCTATGCTCCCAACCAGAATAGTATAGTCTTTAGGAATGCGAAGCTTATTCAAAGCCACAGGAAGATCCTTATACCGAACACATAATGACACCTTAGAGCTATATGATTTCAAAACCTCATTGTATTTGAATATAATACCATCAATGATTCGATGAACCATAAGCGATTCCCTATTGATGTTATTGTAATCTCTACCCTCCAAGAAATCATATTCTTTCAAGCTGGCAGTTGATTCTGCGAACCATACGTGTTTGATGATACTCTTCAAATTACTATCATTTTCTGTTATCAAAACAGATTGCTGCCTGTTGAACTCAGACAAAAGAGTTGCAGAGATTTTCTCTATTTTATCATTATCTACCTGCCCTGCTGCATTTATTTTATTTTTACAAGCTTCAATGTAACTATCCAATAACAGTAACGCCGTCAACTTATCATCTTTATTTTGGTTATCTAGTTCCTGAACATTTTTCTTCAATATTTCCAGATTCTGCACATTCACTAAATTAACCGAAACAAAATTTTTCTTTTCATCTACAGCATCTCCATAGACATGCGGAAGAGTTAATGGTTCTACATATCTAACATTGAAATTCATTTTCGGCAACCTACACATCATCAATGCCAGATATCTTATAATTCCTTTATAAAGATTAGCACCAGCTCTTACTCCCTCGTACTGCGAGTACAAATGATACCACACGTCTAGGTCAACCGAAGTATCTACCATTTGCGAAAAATATGTTAGCCAATTGAATATCTCAGAAAATGTACTTGGTATCAAAAAATATTTTGCGGGCAAACAATTAGTAAATGAAGCAATATGCTCTATCCATTCATACTTTTTATTCAGAGCAAGCAAACCTCCAATAGCAACGTGAAACTCAAAGAATTTATTCCGTTCCTTACTATTATTATATGCGAAAATGTTACTATAGTATTGGTCTGCAAACTCCCAATAACGATACATCCAGTTCTTTTCATCATTACGGACCACTTGGTTGATGGCATACCATAATCTTTTATATTTGAACTCAGATAGACCTTTGACTCTTGTATCAAAGAAGAGAGCAAAGACTCCATTATCATTCTTCATCATCAAGGGCGTATCCTTCCGAAAAGAACATTCCAGGAGTTTGGCCATAGCCTCCTCCCGAATCGTTTGTTTATCATTCTTTTTCATCATCGTCCTTTAGTAAGATTTCATATACACGTTGAATACAGGCATTATAAAGACTTAAATCTTCTCTTTTTGCAGCATACTTGGCCAAATCAATCAACTCCAACACAAAATTTCCTTTTTTCTTTATCAAATGCTTATAAAAAAGATGAGGGTCATCATAGATCAAAATCAGCTTATACAATGCTACAACATGTAATAGAAGGACTAATACAAGTAAAGTATGACTAACCAACACCAGCATCTGCATCCAAAGAATACCGCTCATTATATATAAAGCAAATGGATCTATCACGGCAAACGCAATAGACAATAAAAGAAGGTGATTAAATCTGCCATACACGACTTCTTCCTTAAAGAGTTCTACGAACCTGATTACATGATACTTCTCATCTATTCTGTCTATTGCTTGTAGCAACAAGGGATAACACATACCGATGATGGCAGAGAATATTCCTATTAGTCCACTATATGTATAATTGGAGAAATCAAAAGCCATATCACTTCACCTTGTACTGTTTCAATATTTTCAATTCCAAGTTCAAGCTATCTACGATATGATGATAGCTTGAACTTGTCTGCTTTATGATTCGCTCTTGTTGATTTCGTATAATCAGAGCACTTAATGCGAAGGATACAATAATAGATACTGACCAACGAAAGACTGACAATGTACTTATTTTCTTTACATATTTCCAAGTATCCTTAACAAAATATTCAAGGATGTAGGGTAATGAAATTAGATTTATTGCAAAGCCCAATAAGAACGAAAATAGAGTGATGAGATATATCATCTGTCCCTATACATATTCTCATAATACTTCTGGTAATCTCCAGAAGTCACGTTGTCCATCCATTCCTGGTTCTCGAGATACCACTTCACGGTCTTCTCGATACCCTCCTCAAACTGGAGAGATGGCTCCCAACCCAATTCCTTCTGCAACTTTCTAGAGTCGATGGCATAACGCATATCGTGACCCTTTCTGTCAGTTACATAAGTGATGAGATCCATATCCTCGCCTTCCTTTCTGCCGAGCAATCTATCAACGGTCTTGATAACCACCTTGATGATATCGATGTTCTTCCACTCGTTGAAACCGCCGATGTTGTAAGTCTCGGCAATCTTGCCCTTGTGGAAAATCATATCGATGGCACGGGCATGATCTACTACATACAACCAGTCGCGCACATTCTCACCCTTACCATATACTGGCAATGGCTTGCGATGACGGATGTTGTTGATGAACAACGGAATCAACTTCTCTGGGAACTGGTATGGACCGTAGTTGTTAGAGCAGTTGGTCACGATGGTTGGCATACCGTATGTATCGTGGAAAGCACGAACGAAGTGGTCTGAGCTTGCCTTAGATGCTGAGTATGGAGAGTGAGGATTGTACTTGGTTGTCTCTACGAAGAACTCCTCGCCGTAAGCCTCATGGTTCTTACCGCTTGATGCCTTGGTGGTGAAAGGAGCAGGAATGCCCTCAGGATGAGTCATCTGCAATGCACCATACACCTCATCGGTAGAGATGTGGTAGAAGCGCTTGCCCTCATATCCCTCAGGAAGACTCTCCCAGTAAATCTTGGCAGCCTGGAGCAGAGACAGGGTACCCATCACGTTGGTATGAGCGAAGGTGAAAGGATCCTTGATACTTCTATCTACATGGCTCTCAGCAGCGAGATGGATGATACCATCAACATGCTCATCTTGCATCAACTTCAAGAAACTATCGAAGTCGCAAATATCCATCTTAACGAACTTGTAGTTTGGCTTATCTTCAATATCTTTGAGGTTTGCCAAATTACCTGCGTATGTCAACTTATCAAGACAGATGATATTGTATTCTGGGTACTTATTTACAAAAAGGCGTACTACGTGTGAGCCGATGAAACCTGCACCGCCCGTGATAACGATATTCTTCATTTCAATTAATAATTTATAATTAAGAATTACTTTGCTTCTTTCAAATTAGCAATACACTTCTCTAAGGAATCCACCCAATAAGGAACCTTAACACCAAAGGTCTCCTTGATGGTTCGCTTATCCAATACGGAATAAGCAGGACGAGTTACAGGAGAAGGATACTCCGAGCTATAACATGGTTGGATATCGCATTCCGTATGACCGGCGATTCTTGCAATCATCTGGGTGAAATCATACCAGGAGCAGACACCCTCGTTTGAGAAATGATATACTCCAACATATTCATCCTTGCTCTGGGCAGCCTTTACCTTATCCAATATGGTGATGATGGCATTAGCCAGATCGAGTGCGTAAGTAGGAGTACCGCACTGGTCAAAGACCACTTTCAACTGTGGCTTGGTTGCCGTCAGGTTGAGCATCGTCTTGCAGAAGTTCTTGCCAAATTCAGAATACAACCAAGCCGTACGGATAATCACATAGTCACAGCCAGTAGCCATAATCTTCTGCTCACCATGAAGCTTCGTAGTTCCATATACGCCAGTAGGTGTTCCCTTCTGGTCTGGATTACATGGCACATTATAAGGTTCCTTACCAAAGACATAATCTGTAGAGATTTGGATGAGCAGGCCATCAACCTCCTTCATCGCCTTAGCCAGATTCTCAGGAGCCTCTGCATTGAGTTTTTCTGCCAATGCAGCCAGTTTCTCATCAGTCTCGCAGGCATCCACATTGGTCCATGCCGCACAATTCACAATGGCTTTCACATCATTCTCCTTCACCATCTTACGGATGGCATCTATATCGGTGATATCAAGATAGGTAGTTTCCAAACCTTCCACCTGATTAACATCAGTAAAGATATAATGATCTGTTGTATTTTGACTAACGATGCGCATTTCATTTCCAAGCTGACCGTTAGCACCTGTTACTAAAATATTCATGACCTAGTATTCTAAATTTCTCATTAATGCGTGATTGTCTTCATCCAATATCGAAAGCAGATATCTTCCATAATCATTTTTGAGCATTGGCTGTGCCACCTCACGAAGTTTCTCTGCCGTTATCCATCCCTGACGGTATGCGATACCTTCCAAGCAAGCTACCTTCAAGCCCTGGCGCTTCTCCAAAACTTCGATAAAGGTTGATGCCTCTGAAAGGGAATCATGGGTACCGGTATCGAGCCAGGCAAATCCTCTAGCCATGGTCTGTACCTTCAGCTCCTTGTCCTTTAGGAACTCCTGGTTCACCGTTGTGATTTCCAACTCACCACGAGCAGATGGCTTAATATGCTTGGCTACTTCCACCACCTTGTTAGGATAGAAGTACAAGCCTACCACTGCATAGTTGCTCTTTGGATGTTCAGGCTTCTCCTCGATGCTCAGGCAATTGCCCTGCTCATCAAATTCAGCCACCCCATATCGCTCAGGGTCACTTACACGATAACCAAAGACAGTAGCTTTGCTATTCTGCTCAGCTTCTACTACAGCCTGATGCAACATCTGACTAAGACCTGCACCATGGAAGATGTTATCTCCCAATACAAGACAAGCTGAATCATTACCAATGAACTTTTCCCCGATGATGAATGCCTGTGCTAAACCATCAGGAGAAGGCTGCTCTGCATACTCAAACTTCACTCCAAACTGGCTACCATCGCCTAAGAGTCGCTTAAAACCAGGCAAGTCGAATGGAGTTGAGATAATCAGTATCTCACGGATACCAGCCAACATCAAAACCGAGATAGGATAATAAATCATCGGTTTATCAAAGATAGGAATCAGCTGCTTGCTGATACCCTTGGTGATAGGATACAAACGAGTACCGCTACCACCTGCTAATACTATTCCCTTCATTGTCTTAATGTTAAATGATTAGTATTTGTTTTTTTACTACTATAAATCCATCTTTAGTATTCAAAAGGACTATCAAAGTCCTTCAGCACCTCATGTTTTGTATCCTTTTCCGAAAGATTAACGTGTTCCGTAGGAATGCGCCAATCGATACCAAGCGATTCATCCAAGATAGAGATACCCCCATCAGCCTCTGGGTGATAGAAGTTATCACATTTATACTGGAATACCGCAGTCTCCGACAACACAGCAAAGCCATGAGCAAAGCCTTTAGGAATAAAGAACTGACGATGATTATCTTCCGTCAATTCCACCGCCACATGCTTACCGTATGTTGGCGAACCCTTGCGGATATCCACGGCAACATCCAGCACTCTACCCTTCACACATCTCACCAACTTGCTTTGGGTAAACGGAGGTCTCTGGAAATGCAAGCCACGCATTACACCATAAGAACTCATGCTCTCGTTGTCCTGGCAGAACTCCACCTTATAGCCAACCAATGACTCTACCTTCTCTTTAAACTCACGCTCGCTGAAGCTCTCGAAGAAATAGCCACGAGCATCTCTAAAAAGGCGAGGCTCAATAATGAGCACGCCCTCAATATCAGTCTTTATTACTTCCATATCAATATATATATTTTTTCTATTCCTTAATCCATCTTTTCCAAAAGATCTACCGAAGTAGCCAACCCTCATGATGTCAGCCATCATCTTTACTGCCAATACTATCACTTGATACTACCTCGGCGAGCTTTGGCTTGCTGTTTTATTGTTTCTTGCTTTGTACCATAATTTGGATAATTTAAAATCATGATGCAAAGGTACGGATGTATATTTGTATAAGACATTTAGACTATACCTTTATTCAGAAACAAGCAAACGTTTCTGAACAAAGTTCATAACTATTGGCAAAATCCAATACTTCAACACATGACAAAAACAAATGGTTATTCCTAGTGTTACAAATGTACATATGAGATAGTTTACATTAGGATTATCTGTTAAGGCATCCAAACCCAACTTTTCTGTAAACCTAAATAATACCATGTGACTCAGATATAATTCCATAGATATACCACTTAAATACTTTGTCACTTTATTACTCAACCATTTCCTTTCACCACTTATAGCATATACCAACCATAAGCTGAAGAGCAAAATTAAATACATATACTCGTCTACAAGAGACGGCTTATAAAATTCGAATACACTTGCAGCTATGCATATCAGCAAAAGCAAACAATAAAACTTGCCCCCCCATATCTTCAATTTATTACGATATAAATAGATAATTCCACCAATCAAGAAGTATGGCATACTGAACACCATATTATGTCTCCCAACTTCAAAATTTACAAATGGCTCTTTGAAAAAATAAAGTCTCCCAACAAAATGAAACACAACGGCTATTACTAACACCATCCATGCTCTCTTCTTATTGTCTATTAAGAATGTAAAGAAAGGGAACATAATATAGAATAAGAATACCAAGCCCAAGAACCAACCTACACCAATGATTTGAATATCAGGATTAGGTAACAGATTAAAACACAATGTTAAATCCGCAAAAGTTTGCAAAACTCCACCTATAGTATGATTAAAGGCTAAACCTATCATACATAGAATGGCAAAATAAGGCCATATTCTTTTGTAACGCTTTTTATAAAAATCATTCATGGAAACTTGCCCGCTCTTTACTCTCTCATAATAACCACAACACATGGAGAAAGAACTTACCATAAAAAAAAGATAAACAAAGTTTGTAAAGAATCCTATTACATGATTGACAGGCATACATGACAATTGACCACTCTTGATATTAGCCAAGAAATGCATCATAGCAATGCCAACAGCAGAATACGCTCGCAAGCCATCAAGAGAATTGTAGTTTTCTCGTTTCATTCGTACTTTTCTTTATTTTTCATTAAATATAACATCATAAAATGTACCTTCTTTACGGGTATCTTCTTCCCTGATTTTATAAGTCAGTTTGTGAAATGGACTGGCTTTGCAAACAGCATCCCAACGCCTTTGATCAAATGGTTCAAACTGCATTAGCTGTAACACATGAGGCAAAGAGTTAGGATAAGGTATTATTTGTTTCCACTCTTCTATATAATAGTCCTTTACTATCATCATGAACAGGTGAAGTAAAAAATAATCTATCATATGGTCGTTCTTCTGCCAGTATGCATAAAGCAGCTCACGGGTGGCTAGTAAGAACTTCTGATTGCTCCACGCCGACATAAACCAACTTGACATATTGATAGCGCTACCATCACTACCAGGTTTAACTTTCTGGAAAATGAAGAACTCATCTTCCATCATATATATCGGAATATCACCACCTGAGCAAAATACCGTAGCATCTATCCATGTTCCTCCTTGTTGTATCAACAATTCCAAGCGAAGTATATCTGAAAAATGTGTTCTTGTAATAATCCCTTTATGAAGTTTCTCTATTATAAAATCTGGGATGTGTACATACTGATCAAGATTACTCTCTGTAAGTAACACAATTTCCTTACCTTTCAGATTGTCCTGTAGAGAACGATAGCATCGTTGTACCAAGGCTGGTGCCTGTTCCATGCCCTGCATCCAGCACACCCAAACCTTGTTACTCTTTTGCATCGGATATTCTTCCTTACTATAATTGGCATCAAAATTTTTCAACACTCCAATATAATGTTTCCAAAGCTTTTGCTTTATCTTCAGTTGAATACCATTGCGCATTAATTCTAAGGCCGTTTTAGACTTGCCAGTCAACAATATCTGAGCAACCATATAAGGTAGCACACCCGCCTTAGCATAATTTAATATGGCTTTCCAACCTCCGGCTTTATCAAAAAGTTGCTTAAATCTGGACATAAAAAATACTTTTAAAATACAACTAACCTATTTTTCACCTCTAAGTCTGATGATTTCTATGTCATGACTCACTCTATCCTTCTCTGGAGGAAGCTGCATATACTCACCATAGAGATGTTTCAGCAGTTTGTCTGGCTCATCAGGACAGCAGACCTTGATATTCTCAAAATCCAAGTCCTTGCCATGACCAAAATATTCGTAAGGTACAATCTCACGTTCCCTATACTTACCGAGCATATTGCCTACATAGCCACTCTTGTCATAATCGTATTTTTCCAAGGCTTTCTCCATCTTCTTCAAGACAGAATTCACATTGATAAACTTGCCCATTGGAATATAATGAAGCAACTTGATCACACATTTCTCATAGAATGGTCTGCCCACCTTGTGCGTATCCACCTGAGTTCTGATGTTCGGTATTTGGATAAGGTAACGATACATCAAAATGTGCTTGATGTGAAACCATCTCAGCAAGCTATTATTGGGCATACCATCCAAAGGGAACACATCTATCCAGATCTTACATTTGCGTGGCACCTCATTCATACGGACAATAATCTCTGACTGATTATCTACAAACTGGGCAAAATTAAACTGCCAGTTCTTGTCTGTATCATGGTTCACCAAGAAATAATCCTTAGGAAATTCGCTTTGCAATTTTACGAACTGATTGTAGTCGCTACGAGGCATCATGACATCAATATCATCATCCCATGGTATAAAACCTTTGTGGCGCATCACACCAATCAAAGAACCACCAGACACAAAATATCTCAAATGATGCTCCTTGCAGAAAGCCATATAGTCCTTCAAAATCTGCAACTGAACATTTTGTACTTTTCTTACATTACTTTCCATTTCTCAACTCATTTATAGTTTTTTCCATCTTTTCTCTCATGGTACCTTCTACAGACCATCCTAGAGACCTTAACCTTTCCGTCTTAAACACAGACTTTTTTACAAGATTATACCCAACCTTTTCAGAATCAGCAGGAATATCTTGCACCACCTTTTTTCCAGCAATACTTGCCACCATATCAGCAAGCTCTTTAATGGAAATATTAGAGCCTTCATCTGCCACATTATAGGCTTCTTTGTTTTCTCCCTTTAACAATATGTACAAAAGGGCCGAAACACAATCTACAACATAGCACCATGAACGAAACTGTACACCTGTACTCTTCATGACAATATCATTGCCATCCAATACATTTCTGATAAACTGCGCATAAACCCTATTGTCTGACTCCGTAAAATGAGGACCATAAACATGACATGGGCGAGCTATCACACAATCCACCCCATACTCCTCAACATAGCAAACACAAAGATTCTCTGCAGTACGCTTGCTCGATGGATAACAGTTTCTTGAAAGTAGAGGATTCACATAGCCGCTATAGTCTTCGCTAAATTCATCACCATTACCCTCACCATACACTTCGCCACTTGAAACATACAATAGCCTCTTCATGTTATGTTTCAAACCATATTCCATGAGATTCTTGACTCCAAGGATATTTGCGAAAATAACCTCAATAGGTTTCGTAGCAAAGAAATTGGGACTGGCATTGCTTGCCGCATGAATCACATAATGGAAATCAACGCTGCTCGCCAATGGTGAAGCCACGTCATATTGCACAAAATGGAACTTGCTATCATTCCAATAATCTTGAAATCTATCCTTAGCTCGTTGTTCGTTGCGTCCACAAGCATATATATCAAAATTGCGTGGTGCATGAGCCATCAATGCTTCCACTATACAAGAGCCTATCAAGCCTGTAGCACCAGTAATCAATATATTACATCCATCCAACTTCTCCCATGGCAAACAGATGTTGGCAGCATGGAGAATGTCGTTTTTATAACTTATTTCAACCATTTTTCCTTACTTGTATGAATTAAAGCCTTGAGAATTTCCAAATCCTCAACAGTTGTAATCTTGATGTTCTTTTCAGAACCAGGAACTATATGCATCTCTCTGCCACCGACTTCCGCTATTAATGTACAAGAAGCCACACTATCAAGAATACCTCTGACTTTAGCCTCCTCATGAACATTAAGGATATTTCCTAAGCGGAAAGTTTGCGGAGTCTGGGTTCTCACCAACTTGTCACGTGGTATACTTGTCGTAGAAGTAAACCCATCCTCACTTTCCAAGATAGCCTCACGACACTGGATGCCAGTAATGGCATATCCATATGCCTTGCAAATGGCAATATTGCTGCTGATAATGTCTTGACTCAACAAAGGACGTACAGAATCATGAATTAAAACCAAGTCATTTTCGTTACATCCATTCTCTTTCAAGCCATAAATGCCGTTATGAATAGATTCCATACCCGATTTTCCACCAGGGAAAATCCATTTAAGCTTATCTATCACAAACTGATTGGCATAAGCCTGCAACACGGTTTCCCATCCCTTCAAACAGACAACGGCGATAGCATCGATATCTGGATGCTGTTGGAAACATTGCATGGTTCTGATAATGATAGGACATCCATCTACATGCATAAACTGTTTTGGGATATCTTGTCCCATTCTGTTGCCGGAACCTCCGGCTATAAGAAGTGCTATATTCATATTTTTTTAGTATTTAACTTTATTATTTTTACCTTCCACATTGTTTCTTTATATCTCTCTTCAATTTATCAAAGCATCTTTTTAAGTTAGTGATATGCAATTCTACCTCAAATAAAGAGTATAATATTATCTTACCGCTTTTAACAACATACGATAAACACAAGAGGCAACAATACGCAAGTGAATTATCGCACAAGTAATTTCTGGGAGAGTTGAGATGTTATTATTTCTATAGATTTTCACTCTTTCTTTATAGCGTTTCCATTCTCCCTTTATATTTTGAGAAGCACCATCCATAACAAAATATGCCACAAAATGATGAGAATTGAAAATTTTCACTCCAGCCTTCTCCATTCGCACCATAAGGTCTTTATCTGCAAGAATTCTATATTGCTCATCAAACCCATTCATTCTTTCCAATAGAGATGGTCTTGCAAACTTTCCTTGATGACATCCAGCATAACCTTCTGATATATTTGGCTTCACGGAGCCATCAATTTTTTCAATGAAGACATCACCACTAATTATGTCATAATCAGGATAATCATCTTCAAAGACTTCTGTAAAACCATTTTGGGTCAATCGATCATCACTCCCCAAATACATCACCCATTCACCCTTCGCCATTTTCCATCCCTTGTTAAAGGCATCATAAATGCCTTGGTCAGACTCAGAGATGTAACGGAAGCGAGAATCCTTGCTCGCGAATTCCTTCACTATTTCGATGGTATTGTCCTTTGACGCGCCATCCACCACGATGCACTCCCAATCCTGATAAGACTGATGGAGCACGCTATCCAGCGCACATCTCAAAGTCTTCCCAGAGTTGTAAGTGGCTATAATTATCGAAACCATATTCATATAATCTAATAAAAATATTTCAGAATTTTATATTTATAACTTGCCCACACTATCAAGCCTGCACAGGTCGATGCCAAGGCAAACACAACCAAAAACTCTATAGCCCCATATTCATAAAGAATAATATGCTTATCTGCAAGAACATGAAATACTGTAACTGGTATAAAATGGATAAAGTAAATCATGATGCTCATCTTGCGCAAAAAGACATAGTTCGCATTCTTGACGTCTGATGCTATCTTGGCACATATCGTTGGCACACATATCACTATTACCGTATTAAGAACAAACACATATTCACCTACAAAGAATTCTGCTAAAATTGCCCCCCGAAATTGCAGCCAAAGCCGCAGTCTGCACATTTTCGCTCTTCAATTTAGGCAACAGATAATAGGCAGCCTCTATCCAAAATATGGAACGAGTTGGCAGATAAAACGAATCCAAATAAAAGCCATCACCGCTACCTTGCAGATATATACACAAGAAATCATTTATTTACTGTCACCAGCATATGAACTTGAGCAGGTCAAGATAAGGATAATATTTCTTTTGCATATTTTATTTTGTTCTCAATTTATTTTTAATTCTACAATACCAATAAAAAGCCTTCTGCAACCATCTACGATGAATGGACACAGGATAATCATATAACTCGAAAGAGCAAGTATCCAAATCATCCTTCAAAGAATCAATTTCTTTTGCAGATGCCATCATGCCAAAGATCAACCCTCCTCGTCTAAAAGTTCTAAACTTACGAAGTCTGAAAATGTTAGGATAATAATTCAGACAATATGTTCCGTATGTCTCAAACTCGCTAAATCCTTGCAAGACACCAGGCTGTATAGCATAGATGCACTTTTCGAACCACAAAGCCCCACTAGGACATCCCACTATATTTGCCTGTCCAATCTTTGCAATTAGTTCACACATAATCTTCACATTGAAAATCATATGCTCAGATATAAAGGAATAGTCAGCCTTCTTTGGCGCATCAAACAACTTGTCGATTGTACTAAAATAGGGGTCATGATGCTCAGTCTTTGGCATAAAGAGATATTTTTGATCCCCCACATCTTTGAAATCCACATGATTAAGAGGAATTGTATCTGCATCCCAGACAAGATACTCCTCCTTTGCAAAAGACGTAAGAGCAAAGCCCATTTTGAGAAATTGCTGGAAGTACCAACCAACAAGATTGATTCCTAAATGCGATTTCAAAACTTTTCTTACTGCCGCATAACTTAAACCACCAATCAGCGCATTTTCGTCTAATAACTTTAGATTATCAGCAATTCCCTCTAGCAAAGAAAAGTTCGAAAACTTTGTTATTACATAAATATGCTCAGGAGTAAGGTTCTTATTAATAAACGGAATGTTTTTCTTCAAGAAGAAACAATTCTTATACGCTACACAAATAACTAAATCCATTACTTAATAAAATTTTTAACCCAATTATCTATTCTCAAATTTAAAATACTCTCTCTTGGTGAAGTTGAAAGTTTCTTATCTAACAAAGTAACATCCAATATCGGATTCTCTCGGCTAATGATATGAATATAATCAGAATTAAAAAAGGGAAAATTAACAACAAAAGTATTAGTTGTATAAATATGCTTATTAGCTGCTAATGCCCAAATCAGCCTTGGAGTTGTACCAAATTGAGTCGGATTATCTGTATCTAATACAGCCTTTGATTGTAGTATTATCTTATTATACTCTTCAGAAGAATACATTTTTTTTGTTACGAAAGGATAAAAATGCTCTCCACTGTTAACTTTGAATTCCTCTATAGTTTCTCTTTTTCGCAAAAGGTACAACTTAAATAATCTTATCTTCTTACGAAAAGATGTTGGCGAACAATTTACAACCAATTTTATATAATTAGGTATCCCCATTTTTTGTAGTTGAGAATATACTTGTTTGTATATAGCTAAACGACCATGATGATTAGTTCCAATCGAGGAAATTAAATACTTTATGGCGATATTAGTATCAGCTAAATCTTCCGTCCAATAGAATGGCAAAAAAGATACATTTGGTAACTTTGATTTTTTCACATCATGTAAATCGAAAGAAAACACCTTATCAAAATACTTAGCATTGCGAAAAAAGTCATACGATCGATTACTATCCCAAATATAAAGAGATGATTTTATATTAGGATTTCGTTTTCTTAAATAATCCAGCAGATATGGATCAAACGTTGTTCCTTGAATTACAAATAAAACATCAAACTTTTGATTTAAATCTTTATTTTTACATTTATTTTTCCAGTACATCAAGGAAACCTTCTTCAATTTCCACTTTAGTAGATTAAAAAGTCGAATTAAGAAAAAGCCCATTTTCAAATACGGATCAGATTTAAAATCATCCTGTATTAAGCATGTAACTTTATGTCCTTGTTTACACAACTCTTCATATATAGGCTTATAAAGCCCAAAATAACTAGGTGCTATAAATAAAATCTTCATATTTGCTTTTTTTGTGTATATATTTTTACTATAAAAGAAACTATTAATATGGCTATGAGTACAATGAAATTTGACCAACCATCTTTATTAAATCCAAATATACCTTGTATTATTAAATCAAAGTACCAATAGATTAATGCAAGTTTCCAAAAATGGATTTTTCCTCTTCCTATAAAGAAATAGAAAATTAAAGCAATAATTAAAATAATTGCCAAAGCTATTGGTAACCCAAACTCTATATACAGATCACCAAAGATTGTTTTAAAAATTAAAACAGGAACACCTGTAAATGTTTTCCAAAAGGCATATCCATCTTGTACTGATTCTGCATTATATTCTATACCAAAAATATAAGGGAATAATCTTGTTCCATAGGGATGCACCGTTACTTGGTTCCAAAATTGCAATCCTAGATTAGGAAAACATTCACCAAAATATCTAGCTATACCTGTCAAAGGAGTCTCTGAATCTGAATGAGCTAGTCGCGCTATTGATATAAGAACTGAATAAAATGCAACAACAGAAAAACTTACAACTCCTATCTTCTTAAACTTCCTTTTTAAGGAGAAATTCAGATGAGGATAAAAAAATATAACATAGAATACAAATGACCAAAATACAAAAAAAAGATTTCCTCTAGATCCTAGAGCCAATGCGGAAAAGAACTTACTAAAGAATATTAATCCTAATAATAAGAATGACCTTGATTGTGATATTTTATTAGAAATTAATCCATACAAAGAATAACACATTACAAACGGCGCAAAAGAATTCATTAAATTAATATTAAAATTAACAAACTTAATGAGAAAGAAATTATTTCCATACAATAACTTCTGTGCTGAACCATCAACTGCGGAAGCTTCATACATAGAATCATATCCCATCTGTGAAGCAACTAATGCATTTGAAAAATTAAGCATCATATATAAAGATGTAATAATTATCCAAATATTTAAAATCAATTTTACTGTATTATTATATGGTATTTCATCCCATTTTATCGTCTTATAAGTAACATTCCTAAATGGATATATTAAAACCATTATAGAAACAAAACAATATATATATGGAGAAAAATCAATTTCTTTATTATAATTGATTGGCAATACAGCTTCGTAAATTCCTGTAGAACAAATTATAATTCCCATAAATGCAACAAAAGCATAATAGACAGAAAGTATATATGTCAAAGACATTTTTCCTTTACGTCCATATCTATTTGAAGCAAATAAATATAACAAAAAATTTAACACTAAACAAACTAAAATTGTCATCTCTGTAGTTTTAATTGTTTTACAATACCAAGTAACTTCGCTCTCTCAGAACTAGACACACCCATATAAAGGATTGAAATTACAGAAATCAATTCAAATATAACTATACAAAATCCCATTGTTAAAAATGTAGTTTTAACTAACATACTATATACAACAATAAAACAGATAGGTAACACAGTCACTCGCATTATTGGAACCAAAGTTTTTGTTATATAAAAAACAATCGGCATACGAGTATTCTTATTTATAAAATATAAGCCTATGATAAAATTTATCAATCCACGCGTCAAGAGTCTTGAAAAGAAGACCCACACAAAAGGAACTCCTATATAAAGAAACAAAAACGTCACAACAAAATATAAGAGAAAAACACTAGATATTGACAACTGATAATTTCGTATTTTCCCAGTTGCTCCTATACTTGAATAAAAAACTCCAGAAGTTGCATCTATTAAAGTTCCAATCAAAATAATTCTACAGAAATCAACTGCATAATTCGGTACAGTTACAAGCCACAATGAAAGTAGATAGTCCATATAGAATACTAAAGGAATTGCAAGCATAAAGAACAGAAAATAAGAGAATTTAGAGGATCTGCATAATAAAGAATAAAAACCACTCATCTCATTAGCAGCATATGACTTAACTAACTGAGGTTTAAACGCAGTTTGATATCCACTAGCAAAACCTGATAATGCATTATTGATTTGATTCGAAAGTCCTAATGCTGTATTTAAAACCACACCACCAAATGCATTAAATATCAATCCTATACCGGATTCCGACAAAACACCAGCCAAACTTCCTATCATATTCCATCCTGTAAAAGATAAGATACTACGGAAATTACTAATTTTATTTTTAACAGTAAAATAACAAAAAGTTATCTTTTTCTTACAATATAAATAATATACAACATAAATGAAGAAAGCATTAAAACACATCAACACAGAATAAAGCTTCAATTTATCCATTAAGAAATATGAAACCCCAAACGTGAGCATTAGCTTAAGGAATGCTTCTAAAATTCCAATTTTAGCAAAAAACGCCATCTTCTCTGTTGCTATTATCGAAGCATTATATGGTACTTGCAAAATACTAAAAACAAACGACAAAAGCGACACATAAAATGCAAATGAAGCTGCATTATAACGAATTGAAGGTATATTCAGACTCCTGCTGAAAAAAATCCAAAAGATGCATCCTAATATTAAAACTATAATTGAAAAAATCAAATAGCAACTAAAACAAGCACTAAAAACTTCTTGCAAATGAGCCCCTTTATTTTTTCCCATTTCATAATTCAAGAAGCGCTGAGTAGCCTCACTCAAGGAAGATTTTAGAAAAGAAAAGATTACAACAATGGTACCAACTAAGTTATATATACCATAATCAGTTACACCTAGAACATCCAAGACAACACGAGCCATATAAAAATTAATTGCCATTATAACTAACATTCTAATATATAAGGCAACCGTGTTCTTTGCTATACGTTTATTATTTATATTGTCAGAAGACATGTAATTATTATATTTAAAATTTAATATTTTTAAAAAAAACATCAATACCGAGATAGTTAACTACCCTGCACGCCTATAGAAGCAAGCGGTCACTTTAGGTACGTTGATCCATAAAATGAATGCTTTTTATTATCTTTGAAGAAAAAATCATTTGAATTTATGCCCAAGCAGTAACACTAGCCAGCTACCATCTATGAGCTAGAAAATCTACCAATTTGTTCTTTGCCGTTTTCTTAATCCTGCGGAACACATCACAAAGATAGCAAACTATTTAGCATTAGAACTTTTCATTTTGTCATAGTATATCTGTTTTACTTTCCAAATTCCTTAATTTTCTGCTCCTCTTTCAACGAACAAACCAGCAATTGTCCATGCTTCTCGGCTACGATATAGCCATCCAAGCCTTGAACTACCACCTTGCTTTCATCGGCTGCATGAACCACGCAGTTCTTGCATTCATACAATCGGATGTCCTTGCCTAC
>ERZ1023701.152-NODE-152-length-27097-cov-10.704275_pt1 | contig 27097 bp, 15 predicted proteins | sample MGYA00380350_ERZ1023701 | MGnify/ENA primary metagenome ERZ1023701 (study PRJEB33179, sample SAMN07449025) | human gut metagenome | biome: Human-gut; feature: Human associated habitat; material: Faeces | host: Homo sapiens | place: India:Kasaragod | collected... | reverse complement strand
CAGATGATGTTGAGGTCATTGACATGAGTACAGTATGTCATGCGGCTGATAAGTCACAAAACTTAATAGAAAAGAGTTGGGAGCCTATTGGAAAGTATGATTACGGATACCAATACGGAGGTACTTTCGACGGAAATGGAAAGACCATCACCAACCTTTATATCAATGCAAGCCAGAATAATGTGGGGCTTTTCGGTTGTACCAGTGAAGGTACAATCAAGAACCTAACTTTTGAGTATGCAAATGTGACGAATACTGGAGTTTTTACAGGAATTTTGGTTGGTTATCCAGATGCAAGCAACCTTCGAAATATCAAAATATCAAATACTTGCCAGATAAAAGGAGGTAAAGAAACTGGTGGTATTGCAGGTGATTTTAATGGTAACGCCTATAACTGCGTGAACTACGCCACGGTACAAGGAAATAATAGAGTCGGCGGTCTTTTTGGCTACTGTTCTGTAGAAAATAGTTCCATAACCACCTGTGCCAACTATGGAAATGTAACGGCAACAAGTACGGATGCAGGTGGCTTGGTTGGCTATTTCATCAGTGGAACGATCCAAGACTGCGCCAACTATGGAGATGTAAAAGGTACAGAGCGTGTTGCTGGCATGGCAGGTTATGTAAGCAAAGGCAAGATACAGAACGTGTTCAACTATGGCAACATAAGTGCCACGAATAGTACAGATGCAGGCATGGCTTTTGGCAATTCTTACAATGGGACCACTGAAGGCATGGTGGCATACTATAGTGGTGCAAAGCTGAATGCAAACGGCCAAGAGATTACGATTAAAGCCTTCGGAAATGGTAAGCCTTCAGAAGATAACGCAACAGGATTTACAGAAGCACAGCTGAAGAGCGGTGAGGTGGCATGGCTGCTGAATGGCTCTACATCTACCCCTGCAGAAGGAAGCACCTTGGTATGGTATCAGAAGTTGGGCGAGAATGGCGATGAATATCCAGTGCTTACCCCAAGCAACGGGAATACCGTATACAACAATTATTATACTTGCAGTGACAAGCAAGTGAACATTTTCAGCAATACGGAGGCAAATGCACATGAGAAGTACGATAAGCACGACAAGGGTACGGAGACTCTGTCGGCAAATGGTCTTTATAGCTCCACCTGCCAGCGATGCCAGACGGACTTCAAGTACATCAAGGACTTCTGCGGCATTAAAGACAACGACTTGGAGCTGACTGTCGATAATGGCAAGTACAAAGCCAAGGCTGTGACTCTCAAAGATGGGGAGGCTTATAATAGCCCGGTAGATATAGAGGTGAAAGACTTGAAGTATGCTCGCACATACGCTGCGAACAAGTGGCAACCGCTCTACGTGCCATTTGCCATGAATGTGGAACAGTGGACTGGCAAGGGATTGACTGTGGCAAGCATCAACAACTTCCATGAAATGAAGTTGAAAGCGGGAGACACACAGGTGTTGCTCGAAGTGAAGAAGGTGACAAGTGGCTCATTGGAGCCAAACGTTCCTTACCTTATCTTATGCGACGCAGAGGGTGAAAAGCTGTTAGAGCTTGGCGCCACCACTCTTTCCAAGGCAGAAGAAGGCTCTATTGACTGCCACAGTGTGACACGCAACTATGTGTTCCAAGGCAAGTATAGCACAATGAGCGGCTTAGGTGCCAGTGAGACAGCCATCTACTATGGCGTGAAGGATGGTGAGATGGTACAGTTGACAGCAGAAGATGTGATTGGTCCTCAGAACTGGTACTTGACCGTCACCAACCGTCCGAACCTCTATGACGTTGATACGCCATTGACATCTGCTGCCAAGGCATTCAGCATCCGTGTGATAGGCGATGGAGAGGCTACAGGCATAGAAGACATCCATGTGGTCAGCGATGAGGGTGAGAATGGCAAGCAAGGTATCTTCGACCTGCAAGGTCGCAAACTCGATGCAGAGCCTACCCACGGCATCTATATCAAGAATGGTAAGAAGTATGTAAAATAGAACCAGTTAGGAAAATGAAAAAGAATTTTCAAAAAACAACATATTGATATGAATAACATAAAGACAAGAAATAAGCTATTCACGCTGCTGCTGCTCGTGATGGCATTGCTCATTCCGCAATGGGGATGGGCACAGACTGCAAGTAAACCACAAAAAGGTGACGGAAAGACTGACAATCCTTTCATCATCACAAAAGCTGAGGAATTGGCATGGTTCCGCGACTATGTGAACGGAACTATCGTGGACGAAGACGAAGCAGCTGGAACTACCCACCCTTCAGTATCTGCCATGCTGACTGCGAATATCGATCTCAAGGGCTACTGCTATAAGGCCGATAAGACTCAAAGCTTAAACGAACTGAGCTGGGTGCCTATCGGAAATATAAATAACGCATACAAAGGCACTTTCGACGGAAATGGAAAGACCATCAGCAACCTTTATATCAATGCAAGCCAAGAAAATATGGGGCTTTTCGGTTATATCCTTGATAGCACTATCAAGAACCTAACCTTAGAGGATGCAAATGTGACAAATATGAGCAATTACACAGGAATTTTGGTTGGAAAGACATTTGCAGAAAACACCCTTCAAAATATCAAAATATCAGGAACTTGCGAGGTGAATGGAGGTGATTACACTGGTGGTATTGCAGGTGAACATGGTGGTAAAGCCTACAACTGCGTGAACCACGCCACGGTACAAGGAACAGAAACTGTCGGCGGTCTTTTTGGGCGCTACTATTCGGGTAATTTTGTAACTTCTATAACCGCCTGTGCCAACTATGGAAAGGTAACGGCAACAAAAACAAATGTAGGTGGCTTGGTTGGCCTTAATGAAAACGGAACAATCCAAGACTGTGCCAACTATGGAAATGTAACGTCAACAGTACGCAAAGTAGGTGGCTTGGTTGGCGACTTTAAAATGGGAACAATCCAAGACTGCGCCAACTATGGAGATGTAAAAGGTGCATATCAAGTTGGTGGTATGGTAGGTTATGCAACCGATGGCATGATACGGAACGTGTTCTGCTATGGCAGCATTGATGCCACGCAATACACATATAGTGGCATAGCTATTGGCTATTTGGGCAATTTGTACACTTCAGGCATGGTGGCATACTATAGTGGTGCAAAGCTGACCGGAGGAGGCAAAGAGTTCTCGATTAAAGCCATCGGAACCAGGAATAAAGAATATTTGGCAACAGGATTTACAGAGGCTCAGCTGAAGAGCGGTGAGGTGGCATGGCGTCTTAATGGCTCCACATCTGTTCCTGCCGAAGGAGAAACCTTGGCATGGTATCAGAAGTTGGGCGAGAAGGGCGATAAGTATCCTGTGCTTACTCCAGGCAGCGGTAATACCGTTTACAACAATTATTGCACCTGCGTTGACAACCAAGTGAACATTTACAGCAATACAGAGGCTGATACGCATGAGAAGTACGACAAGCACGTCAAGGGTATAGAGACTCTATTGGAAAATGGTCTTTATAGCTACACCTGCCAGCGTTGCCAGACGAACCTCATGTACATCAAGGACTTCTGTGGCAATGCAGGCAACGACTTGGATCTGACTGCTGATGGTGACGGCAACTATAAAGCTAAAGCCGTCACCCTAACAGACAAGGCTGCATACAACAGTCCTGTTGACTTTACTGCAGACGAGATTGAGTACACTCGCAACAATCCTCATACAGAATGGCAAGTATATTATGTGCCGTTCGACATTGATAGCCGTGTGTTGTCAGATGCTGGCATCACTGCTGCTTACATCAACAACTTCCATGAGTACACAAAGAATGGAGAAACGGAAGTGGTGCTGGAAGTGAATGAGGTAACCTCTGGAACGCTCAAAGCCAATGTGCCTTATGTCATTAAGGCCGCTCAAAGCGGTAACACGCAAATCCAGACAAGCAACGTGACGCTTCATAAAGCAGAATCAAACACGATAAACTGCCAGAGTGTAACGCACGACTATACTTTCACAGGTATATACAAGGAGCAAAGCGGTTTTAATCAAGATGAAAATGTCACAAATGGCATCTTTGATTACACACTAAAGGGCGGCTTGTTCTATGAACTCATCAAGACGGCAACACTAAGCCCGATGCGTTGGTATCTGACCATCAGCAACCGTAATAAGGCTACAGAAACTCCGTCAGCTCAACCAGCTCGTGTAAAAAGTGTTACGATCAAAGTCGTTGGCGAAGGTGAGGCTACTGGCATAGAGAATATACATGTCATCACTGAAGGCAATGCCTATGTCAACCAAGGCATCTACGATTTGCAAGGTCGTCGTCTCAGTGCCGAACCAGCTCATGGCATCTATATCAAGAATGGAAAAAAGTATGTAAAATAAAAAATATAAAGCAATGAAGAAAAAATATTTAACACCAGCTATCCAGGTGATAGTCTTGGATAACACTTCGCCTATTTTGGCAGCTTCCACAGGAACAAGTAAGACTATCTCAGACGAAGAGCCTGACTATGGTCCTGGTACAGAGAATACAGGTACAGGTTTCATTGGCTTCGGCGAAGGTAAATGTGATGATCCAGAGTAATAGTTTCTTCCCGACCAAAGAGGAAGATAATTAATTGATCATCTGAAAAAACAGTTAACAACCCATACTTCGCGGTTGTTCCAATGGTCTATACACCTCGACAAAAGGGTGTATAGACCCTTTATCGTGATATACACACACCGTTGGGTGGATAATATGGTCAATTGCCCAAATATGGCGATAGTGGTGCTAAATCTCATAAAAAACATAGATTTAGCACCACTATCGCCACTTTTTGGTAATTATACCTCGTTATCTTATACCAGCTAAACCTCTCTAACTTCTTCCGTAACAGATAGAGCAAGGCGATGAAGGGGTAGATAAAGAAGAGTCGATGCGCGCCTTTTGTGTTAATTTTAACCTTGTAAGATTACCTATACTACAAATCAGACAGGTCGAGCTTGTAGGTTACATTCACTGCTTGCTCCTTCTCCAAAAACATCAACATATAGATAGGCATATACACCACCTTGCCATCAACACTTACATTGCCATTACAAAGCACCAAAGCCTCTGGAAGTGCATATTCTGCTGATGACATGACATTAGACAAGGCATTATGACGCTCATAATCCTTACCCGACTTTACCTCTATAGGCAAGACATTGCCATGGTATTCCACTACAAAATCGAGCTCTCCCAAGCGCTTACTATTATAATAATAAAGGTCAAAACCATGAGCTTTTAGCTCTTGCGCCACAATATTCTCATAGATAGCGCCATAATTGATTGCTTGATTATCCCCCAACAATTTCAGCTGGATACCATCGGCAAACTGACTCGTCAGCAAGCCCACATCGCTTTGGAAAAGTTTAAAAAGATTTCTGGTTTTGGCTAGCAACAAAGGCAGTTTGGGCTCCTCTAAATTATATGTAGGAAGAGCCACGCCTGCATCACGAAGCCAAAGAAAACTATTCTCGTAAGAAGCAAAACGAGCCTTTTCATTGAGGCTCTTCAGAATGAAACGCTTATTTTTGGCATTCAATTCTGAAGGAATCAACTGAAACACCTCATCTATATAGAGCTTCTGAGAGCTGTCATCCCTCTTGTATTTCATGATGTCACGTTTATACTCTTGAAGTATGCTCTTCTGAACAGCCAATACATCTTGCAAATTATTGGTATCCAAATAAGTCTGTACCGCATGCGGCATACCGCCAATTACAAGATACAAGCGAAAAGCCTGCATCAAACGGCGATGTACAAACTCATCTACCGGCACTTTATCTTGCCAACACTGGCGAAGCTTCGCTATGACATGGTCTGCCATACCTACGGCATGATAGAACTCTTCAATATCCAAAGGATACATTTCCTTCACATCCATATATCCCACTGGTTCAGAGCGGAGATTATTAAGCTCCACCCCCAAGAGAGAGCCGCTCAAGACATAACGATAGCTACCCTCATCTACCAAAAACTTGATAAGGGTTACCACTTCTGGGTATACTTGAACTTCATCAAAGAATATCAGAGTCTTACCCTTTACAAGAGGTTTGTCCACAAAAGCCGACAAGCGAAAGAGCATATCCTTTACATCTTTGGCACCATGGAATATGCCTACAGCCTCTGGCGAAGTAATGAAGTTGATCTCTACGAAATAATCAAAATTACGCTTAGCCGCTTCTCTTATGGAATAGGTTTTGCCAATCTGTCGAGCTCCAGTTACGAGCAAAGCTTTCTTGACGTTCTTGAAAAAATCATTCAAAAATGCATCTATCTTCCTATCTATCATACGTTTACATTCTATATTTTACACTTTTCCAAGGCAAAAACGTCCTTTTTCTTACATTTTTCCAAGGCAAAATTAAGCATTTTCTTACACTTTTCCAAGATAAAAACACTATTTTTTGCGCCATGGAAAATATAATTCTGACTTTCACGAAAGAGGAGCAAGCTATATTCATTGTGGCATTGTTTCTTCTGCTTTTCGCCATAGTCATGAGCTATGCGACAAAAGGGTGTATAGACCCTTTATCGCAATATACGCCATTGGGTGGATAATATGGTTGTATGGTGGAGAACGTCCTTTGGCATTTTTTTCGCACAAAAAGTATTTAGCGATTCTCTTAGATTTAGCATTTATGATATTATTTTCGTACTTTTGCAAGCGTATTTACTTATGCGAGTGCACAAGATTTTGTGAATACAAGAAAGTAACAGCAAAATAGAAAAATAATATGGACTCATTATATCTCCTTCAGTTCGCATGTTTCGTCTTCATGCTTATCAATGCCCTTATCCTTGGCATCACCCACTTGCACGTGAAGTGGATAAACCGACGCTACGAGTGGTCGCGCTGGATGATACTTGCAGGTATGACGGGACTTGCCATACAATATCTCTTGCAGATGCTCTTGGGCTTTCGTGCGAAAAGCGATGACTTGGGAGCTATCTTCAACATCCTTGTCTATACTCCATGCATCATCACCATTGCCATGGGCATCTACAACATTGAGGCTACCAATGCCAACCGCCGAAAGATGAACATCGTATGCACTTACATTTATGCCGCCATCATAGCAGTTTTCTGCATAGGCTACAGCAACTGCGGAGGCCTTAATATCGGCAACTGGCTCTATGTGATGCTCGTATTGTTCGGCGCGAACGTGGCGTATTGCATCTATATGATTATGATTGAGATGCGGAAACGCAAGAAGATGTTGGAGTTGATGACTGGTGGCGACATGCTGCCCTACGTGAGATATGCCCGAGCCAGCGTCTTCTCCCTATTCCTCTCTACCCTTGCTATGCCTTTCGCCATCCTCTCCACCACCTTATTATATATAATAGGTCCGTTGGCTCTGCTCTCAATCCTTTTCTTCAATCTGAGTTTCGTGGCTTTGGGCTACAATTACGTTCCTACCGAGGAACTCCTCTACGAAGAAGCTGAAAGAATCGTAGCCCAGAGATATTCCGAAACCAGAAATGGGGGGGGTATCTTCAGAAACCTCTTCTGAAGTCGAAGCATTGGTTAACGAGGCAGCAGAAGACGGCAATCCACCTTTAGAACCTGCTCTCACCGACGAGCGAAAAGCCCTCATCGAAGAGAAACTGCAAAAGTGGTGCCTTGGCAATGGTTATAAAGACACCACCGTCAATATGCTCACCCTGTCTGACAACATAGACATAACCAGGGCTGAGCTGACGCTATATTTCGACAAGTGTCTTGGTACCACCTTCAGAATATGGCTTGCCAACATCCGTTTTGAGGCAGCAAAGAAGATGATGCGCCAGTTTCCCGAATATAGCAACGACATAATCTCAGCCGAGTGCGGCTTTTCCTCTCGCACCTATCTCTATAAGCTCTTCAAAGAGAAGACTGGCAAAACGCCAACAGAATGGCGCATTGGGGTGCAGACATCATAGAATGTGGACACATTTCTTCAAAGAGAAACACTATTGAAGAATGTAATCATGCATAGTATTCTCTGCTATTTTTCAAAATACTTGCGAATTAGGCATAATCCAAAGGCTTTGATTCCCCGAAATCTGAATCGGGGAAATGATAAAAGGCAGCAATCAACGACGTGATGTTGATTGCTGCCTTTCTTCTTATCAAAAGCCCCAAAAGTTAGTATCCAAATATTTCGTCTGTAGATACACGTTTGATAGGTGCAATCTTTTCGAGCGACTTGATGTCGAGGTTCTTCTCGTCGCCAAGGATAAGGTAGCGCCAAGGCTTCTTTGCCATGTTATCGTGCTCAAACTTAACTATATCCTCAAGTGTGAGCGAAGGCAGAGTTGCGTATACCTTACGGCGAATATCATAGTCGATGCCACGCTGCTTGGCAGACAAGTACGAGTAGATAATGCCTGTCTTGGTGATGCGCTGAGATGCTATGCGCTTCATAGTGGCTTGCTTGGCAAGTTCGAATGCGGCTGGTGTTTGCGGCAGAGTGTCAAGAATATTGTTGAACACGTGTATGCAGTCCATCATCTTGTCGTTCTGCGAGATGATATAAGTATATGCATAGTTTGAGTCATTCTTGCGTACTGGTGTAGAGAAGTCGGCATATGCGCTATAGGCTAAACCGCGACTCTCGCGAAGCTCTTGGAATACCACACCATTCATACCGCCACCAAAGTACTCGTTGAATACCTGAACCTTAGCCTCATCCTCAGGATTCCACATCTGGTTCTCGTTGTGATACTGAATCATATATATGTTCTTAGCATCATACGGCGCAATCCATATCTCGTTCTTTGGCGTTTGCTCTTTGGTGTAAGGCTTGCCAGCAGGCACATCCTTAAGTTTCTTGGCAATGGCGTGGTTCTTGTCGATGGTTGCTATGAGCTGCTTCTCGGCAAGCGGACCATAATACAACACGCTATGCTTGTAGTTCTTAAGGTCGGCCACCATATCAATAAGCTTCTGTGGGTTTACAGATACAAGCTCGGCGCTGTCGGGTATGTTGCGCACTGGATTATAGGCTCCATACTGGCCATATGCTTGCAGAGCACGGAAGTTAGACTTCTGGCTAAGCTTGTTGTCGCGGCGTGACTTAAGCTCCTGTTCAACATACTTCTTGAAGGCATCGTTGTCAACCTTGGCGTTGTTGATAACCTGCTCCATAAGTTTCATAGCCTCGGTCATGTTCTCGCCCAAGCCATTAAGGTTGATGCGCAAGGTGTTGGTGCCAACAAATATACCGTAGTTGCATGCCAAACCGTAGAAACGCTCCTGAACCTCCTGAGCCGAAAGCTTGTCGGTACCAAGATAGTCGAAATAGTTCTTGGCAAACGGTAGCCACTTGTTCGACTCTTCGCCAAATTCGAAGTAGTAGTTAAGGTCGAACAGCTGGTTCTGCTTGTTCTGTATATAGTATACAGGCAGACCGCGTTTTGTCTTAAGCTGGGCAAAATCATTGTTAAAGTCGAGGAAGCGAGGCTGTATAGGCTCCACTTTCGATTCCTTAATCTCCTTGACGAATGCGCTTTGCATATCGCGGTTGGTAGGAATAGCTGTAATGGCAGGCTTGTCAATCTTCTTCTGCGACGCATCCTCGCCCTGCTTCTTGTACACAATGGCATAGCCATCAGTAAAGTGACGACGTGCAAAATCAACAATCTGCTGCTTGGTCATACCAGCAAGACGGTCGTATTTCTGTACCTCTACCTGCCAGTCGCGTCCATTAATGAATGCGTTGACAAATTTATCGGCACGACTTTCATTATCATCAAGTGCGTGCAGATGGTCGAGCTTCATATTGTTGATGATAGCAGGCAGAAGCTTGTCGCTAAACTCACCATTCTTCAGCTTTTCAATCTCGGCAAGTATAAGGTTCTTTACATCGTCGAGCGACTGGCCCTCGTTAGGCATGCCAAAGACAATGAACTGCGAGTAGTCGCGCATGTCGTAGTTGAATGCCTGCGCACCCTGGCAACGCATAGGCTGGTTGATGTCGATATCGAACAAACCTGCCTTGCCGTTGCTAAGAATTTGAGATATTACAGAAAGTGTATCGTTCTGCAACTCGGCAGCACCACTCATCTTCCAAGCCATCATAATGTTCTCGGCTTCTTTGCCTATAACTGTTGCGCTTACTGGAGATGTAAGGTCCTTCTGAACTGGGAACTGCGGATAAACAACATTATCACTCTTCTTCCACGATCCAAAATAGCGGTCTATAGTAGCTATAACCTTATCGGGATCAAAATCACCAGCCATACATATAGCCACATTGTTGGGCACGTAGTAGTGCTTAAAGTAGTTCTTGATGTTGGTGATTGAAGGATTCTTAAGATGGTCCTGAGTACCGATAGTTGTCTGTGTGCCATACGGGTGAGTAGGGAATAGCATCTTGCCAATTGCTGCAAACTCCTTACGGGTGTCGTTAGTAAGCGAGATGTTGAATTCCTCGTATACAGCCTCGAGTTCGGTATGGAAGCCGCGTATAACCATATTCTGGAAGCGGTCGCCCTGAATGCGTGCCCAATTGTCAACCTCGTTCGAAGGAATGTTCTCAACATAACATGTAACGTCATTGCTGGTGTAGGCGTTGGTACCATTGGCTCCGATAGACGACATAAGCTTATCGTACTCGTTAGGAATAAAATAGCGTGCTGCTATCTGCGATACCGAGTCGATTTCGTGATATAGCTGTCGGCGTACGGCAGGGTCGGTTACTGTGCGGTAGTGCTCGTATCTACGTTCGATGTCATCCAGGTAAGGCTTCTCCTTATCATAGTCGGAAGTGCCGAAGGTATGAGTACCCTTGAACATAAGATGCTCAAGATAGTGGGCAAGACCTGTAGTTTCGGCAGGGTCGTTGCGCGATCCAGTGCGCACAGCTATATAGGTCTGGATACGTGGCTTCTCCTTGTTGACCGATAGATATACCTTCAGTCCGTTGGGCAGAGTATAGATACGTGTCTGCATCGGGTCGCCCTTAACAGTCTCGTAGTTATAAGCCGAGGCCTGCAAGCCAAATCCTAATGTAAGGAAGGCTGAAATGATTAACGATTTGAACTTCATTATTCTGTTGTTTTTGATTATATTCTTAGAGAGGGTTCACTTGCAAGTGACGCGCTACATATATAGCTTCTGGTTCTCAAAGTCAACCTCCTTGTCGAGTTGTTCGATAAAGCTTGTGAACACCTCCTCGTCCACATCGCCCAGTCGATACTCTTTGGTGGCATCCTTCTTAATTTCGGCTATCCATGCACGGCGAGCCGTGATGTAGTCTTGCTTTACACGTTCCACATTTTCCTCGGTAAGAGTATCGAATCCATAATAGTCGAGAATCATGCGATAGGACCAAGCCCAACGATACTCCGAATAGTTGTTGTGTATTTCCTCAAAGCGCTCGGTAAGCTGCTGTGTAGTCTCTATTTCGCCAGAAAGGATGTCGTCTATAAGACGCTGTTCTTCAGATTCGGGCATAAGTAGACCCGAGAGGTCGGTCCATCCACCTGTGCCAATCTCAGTAGTAGGTTCAACTGGAGCGTGGCGCTTTAGCACAGCTCCCATATATATGCGTAGGGCAATGTCGTAGTATTTTATGCCCTTGCGTAGCGAAGAGTTTTTGATAACATACTCGTGATAGTTGTATGTAGAAACATCCTCGCCCGAAGCCTCGCGCAAGTCTTCAAGAATTTTCTTTCCTCTCAAAATCTCTCCGACGGTAAAAGGCGACAGCCAGTCGAAGTTGACAATACTCTTCTTAGCTCCAGCTGGTCGCATGTCGCGCTTAGGCCACTTGCGAATGTCGCGGTATAGACCTACGGTTGTTAGGTTGCGTCCAGGCACCAGATACATGGTGTCGTTGTAGGCTATGAGATAAGAGAAAGGCAGCGAGCGTGTGTCGGGATGATACATCAGCTTGCCAAAGCACACCGAGAAGGCGCCTATGTTGGCAGGCATAAGTATGTAGGCTCCACTTGCAGTCTTCGATCCACGCTCAAGTGTGCCGTAGTGCATAGGTCCCATCTTATAGGCATGGTTGGAGAAGTTGGTGGCAGAACCAGCATTATAAAATGAGAACTCGCCACCTATAAGCAGCGAACTCTTATGGTGTGAAGCCGTGAACGGGCCACAGAATGCTGCGCAAGCCTCGCCGTTAGACATATACGAGTTGGCAAAGAACACGCTGTTTGATGCCGTAAATCCGTTGCTAATCTTGCATGTCTCGCCCACGAAGCAATCCTGCATCTTAACGCTGTTGATGATGGATGTGCCGTCGCTTATGATAGAGTTCTCGCATATAACGCCTGTGCCTATGTACACATTGGCATTAGGGTTGCTCATGATGGTACAGTCGCTAAGGCGTGCAGCTCCCGAAATCTCGCAGTCGTCGTATATTATGGTATTTGTAATCTCCTTGGTATTGACAATTTTCACGTTGTTGCCAACGGTTGCAGTCTCAGGCGATGTGCGCTGAATCTCCTCGCGTATAAGGCGTCGGATGGCATCCTTAAGCGGTCGGTTCTGGAAGTGCTTGACCATGAACGATGCAGTTTGGCTTGTCATTCCATGATACACAATAAGGTTGCCGTCGCCCACCTCGTTAAGTACAGATATAAGGTTGCCCTCGCCGTATGTTGCTCCTTCGGTAGTCTCCATAGTGCATACGTTAGTTATGATGCAGTCGGAGCCAATGGCATAGTTGTTTATAAAGCCCGAGATGTTCTCGATAAGGCAGTTGTCGCCAATGCTTACATTACGTAGGGTGGCATTAACAATGCCCGAGTGCTTGCAGAAGCCCTTGCTCACCTCCACGGTTTTTTCCACAGCACCAAGTTTAATGTCGCCATAGAACATTACACGATGGAAATAATTTGGCTTAAATCCGTCACTCACCTTAATTCGCTGCCAATCTTCAGCCCAGCAGTTGTTGTTTTGCAGGACCGAGATTTCGTTGTCAGTCAAGTTCCTGTATACCATAATAATGTGTTTTATATATTTTTTTACTCGTCAATTACGTCGTAGAGGAAATCGTTGTAGGGGTATTTCTGTACGTGTAGCTCGCGCACCTTTTTGTAAATAGTGTCGCGGAATTCGTCGATATTTTGCTTTTCCTTAGCCGATATGAATAGGCAGTCCTCGTTAAGACGTGCCATCCAAGTGCGCTTAAGCTCCTCGAGCGTTATGTTCTCCTTGGTCATAGGTGTAAGATCGTCTTCCTCTTTCTCCGTCCAAGTGTAGTTGTCAATCTTGTTGAACACAATCATGGAAGGCTTGTCGGCGCATCCAAGGTCCTTCAAGGTGTTTTCCACTACATTTATTTGTTCCTCAAAGTCGGGATGAGAAATATCTACAACATGCAGCAAGAGGTCTGCCTCGCGCACCTCGTCGAGGGTAGACTTGAAGGAGTCAACCAAATCGGTAGGCAATTTGCGTATAAATCCTACTGTGTCGGCAAGGAGGAAGGGCAGGTTCTCTACCACAACCTTTCGCACGGTAGTGTCAAGTGTGGCAAAGAGCTTGTTCTCTGCAAATACCTCGCTCTTTGATAATAGGTTCATGATGGTTGACTTGCCCACGTTGGTATATCCTACAAGCGCCACGCGAATAAGGCGACCACGGTTTTTGCGTTGTGTGGTTTTTTGCTTGTCTATCTCAACAAGACGTTGCTTTAGTAATGTAATGCGGTTGAGGATAATACGGCGGTCCATCTCTAGCTGAGTCTCACCTGGTCCACGCAAGCCCACACTACCTTTTCCACCACCGCTACCAGATCCACCACCTTGTCTCTCAAGGTGAGTCCATAGACGTTGCAGACGCGGAAGCATATATCTATATTGTGCCAGCTCAACCTGAGTCTTGGCGGCTGCGGTTTGTGCTCGCATAGCAAATATGTCGAGAATAAGCGATGTACGGTCGAGAATCTTGACGCCAAGTTCTTTTTCTATATTGCGTATCTGTTTTGCCGAAAGCTCGTCGTCGAATATAACCATACCAACTGGGCGTTCGGCCTCTTCCTCGTCCTCGATATACTGTTTTATTTCCTCGAGTTTACCCGAACCCACGTATGTAACCTGGCTTGGTCCGCCCACACGCTGTGTGAATCGTTTAACGGTTACGGCACCAGCTGTATCGGCAAGAAACTCTAGTTCGTCCAGATATTCCTTGGTCTTGGCTTCGTCCTGGTCTTTGGTTATAAGGCCAACGAGAACAGCTGTTTCGGCCTTTACTTCTGATATTACAAATTCTTTCATTAATCTTTATTTATGGCGAAATAATATTTAGATTACAAAATTATACAATTTCCGTCATATCCACAATATTATATATAGTAAAAGTGCCTATTGCGTGGCGTTTCATTGGCATTCTGGGTGCTTGATAGGCTCCACGTGTATCATTACGAAAGTGTCCTGACCTATAGCGTTCTTGATGTGATGTTCAATGTCTTTGGTCTTGTCGTGTGCTTCGTTTAGGCTTATGTTGCCGTCCATGCGCACATGCACATCTATAGATTTGCGGTTGCCAATCTTTCTGGTGCGCAAGTTATGTGGGTCGGTAACACCTGGGCATTTGAGTATAATGCGGCGTATTTCGTCTTCTATCTCTTCGGGAAGCGAGTTTTCCACAAGTTCGCCAAGGCTTGGGCGCAATTGGTCAATTGACGCATGTATGATGAGCAAGCTGACTATGAAGGCGGCAATAGGGTCGAGAACCGTCCAGTGCTCGCCCAACAACAAGGCTCCGCCTATACCAATAGCAGTTCCTATAGACGAGAGGGCGTCGCTACGATGATGCCAAGCGTTGGCTATTACGGCCTGCGAGTGGAGTTGGTGTCCGGCGCGACGTGTGTACTGGAACAGAAACTCCTTGACAACTATAGACAGTATTGCAGCCCAAAGAGCTATCCATCCTGGCGACTTGAGGTGTTCGCCCTGGATGCAAGCCCATATCTGCGCAAGACTGTTCCACATAATACCAAGTCCAACGAAGAGAAGCATCAGTCCGATAATGGTAGTGGCAAGAGTCTCATACTTGCCGTGTCCGTATTCGTGTCCACGGTCTTGCGGCTTGCTTGAAATGCGCACAAAGGCTATAACGATGATGTCGGTAATAAGGTCGCTAAGCGAGTGCACACCATCGGCTATCATAGCCGAACTCTTGCCAAAAATACCAGCCAAGAGTTTGGCAACGCATAATAACACATTGACTATTGCGCCATATAATGTTACCTTATATATACGGTGCTCGCGTAGACGACTGTCTGTATAAGCAGTAGAGCCGTCTGTGCCTACATTGTTCATAGAGTTCATAATGTCGATTTTTTATCCTGATAGAATATTGTTTATTTATAAATGAGCAATGCAAAAGTATATATATTTTTTGAAAAGCAATAATAAATTGCTTATTTTAAATTGTTTAGGGCATACGTATAGGGGTGAGCGTATTTACAAACACGCAAGTGTAATAAGATGTTTCATGTTCGTATTTTATGTTTTTTTTAGTTTCTGCTTGCAAAGATAATATAAGATGTCAAATGTGTAAAATCAAAGTATGAAAAAAGTGGATGTTTTGAAATGATGTATTCTTGTATCTTATTGAAAATCAATAAATAATCGGCTTGTACGTAATTTGGCAAAGTAGACGGTTAATAAAGGATAGTAAAGACAAAAAATATCTGCTAATGGGGGTGTTTTGTACGAAAATATACCCGTTTAGTATAAAAATGTAAATTATAATAAATTTCAAATTATTACAGAAAAGTTAACAATGTGAAATTGTTACTTGATTTTAATCATTTATCTTTGGAGTTAAAGATTTAATGATTAACTTTGCAATGATAAAACAAACAAAGCATGACCGCTTAACGGCGGTAAATCGACAAAAGAAACCGATTTTCAACTAACTCATGACTGCTTATTTAGTTACAACTACTACAACAATCAAACAAAATGTGCTCCGACGTGATGTCGGAGCACATTTCTGAAAAATCTCCTTAATATATATATTACAACATATATACAAAACTACGTATTAAATGTTATGTATACTTATTATGGAAAAACATTAAGCAGTTCTTCGATTTAAAACAGCAAACTTTTTAAAACATAATAACTATGAGATTAATCATTGAAAAGGATTATGACCAGCTCTCAAAGTGGGCAGCTGAGCATGTAATTGAGCGTATCAACAAGTTTAACCCTACACCAGACCACAAGTTTGTTCTTGGTCTGCCTACAGGTTCTTCACCTATCGGTATGTACCGTGCTTTGGCTGAGGCTTGCAAGGAGGGTCGTGTATCGTTCAAGAATGTTCTCACATTCAACATGGACGAGTATGTAGGTTTGCCAGAGTCTCATCCTGAGAGCTACCACTCATTTATGGCTAAGAACTTCTTCGACCACGTTGATTGCCCGAAGGAGAACATCCATATCCTTAACGGCAACGCCGAGGATCTCGAGGCTGAGTGTGCTAACTATGAGAAGATGATTGAGGAAGTAGGCGGTATCGACCTTTTCATTGGTGGTATTGGTCCTGACGGCCATATCGCTTTCAATGAGCCGGGTTCTTCGCTTACTTCACGTACACGTCAGAAGACTTTGACAACCGACACTATCGTAGCCAACTCTCGTTTCTTCGACAACGACGTTAAGAAGGTTCCTACAACTGCTCTTACAGTTGGTGTTGGTACAGTTATGTCTGCACGTGAGGTTATGATTCTTTGTAATGGTCACAATAAGACACGCGCTCTTCAGGCTGCCGTAGAGGGTCCTGTTACACAGATGTGGACAATCTCTGTTCTTCAGCTCCACCAGCATGGCATTATCGTTGCTGACGAGGATGCTACAGAGGAGCTCAAGGTTGGAACATACCGTTACTTCAAGGATATCGAGAAGAACAACCTCTAATCAATTCTTTATTTGTGTGAAGAACACAATGTAATCAATTCTTCATAAACGAGAATATATGCAAAATGCATTAAACATAAAACGAATCTCAGCTGCCTCTGTAGAAGCGGCTGAGATTTGTTGTTTGTTGGACGAGGCTCAGGTTGAGTTCGTTACAGTTGACAGCCATTGCTGGGCTGCCGAGTATCCTTATAAGCCAAAGATGGAGGTTCGTGTTGCACACAACGGCAAGCAATTGCTTGTTAACTATCGTGTTACAGAGGAGTGTGTGCGTGCCGTAGCTCCGCACGACGATGGTAATGTGTGGGAAGACTCGTGTTGCGAGTTTTTCCTTTCGCCAGTTGCCGATGGTTCTTATTATAATATAGAATGCAACGCGGCAGGCACATTGCTCATAGGTTTTGGTAAGGGACGCGACGACCGCAAACGTGCCACTAAGGACATACTCGATACCGTAGACCGTTGGGCTTCTATGGGACGTGCTCCATTTACAGATATCGAGGGCGAGCGTACATGGCAGCTTTGTCTTGCAATTCCGTCTACAGCTTTCTTTGCCCACGACCTGCAGTCGTTCGAGGGATTGAATGTAAGGGGAAATGTGTACAAGTGTGGCGACATGTTGCCGCATCCTCACTTCCTCTCGCTCTTCCCAATAGATATTCCAAAGCCCGACTTCCATCGTCCTGACTTCTTTGGAAATGTGATGTTCGAGTAATTATAAGGTTTGATATTATAAATAACTCCTAAACTTTTGAATCAGCAAAAGTTTATTAAACAAAAAAAATGTTGCAATCTCATATATCAAATGAGGTTGCAACATTTTTTTGTTATCATTTAACCAGCAAGTCAAATCTTCTTGTTTCTTGTCTTGTTGTTTTACGCGACAGAATGCAGATTACATGCTAAACTTGTATTGCTTTATTTGTACAAGTATCTCTTGATACTCTTCTTAGGAGTTTTCTCAAACTCCTCGCGCACAATCTCTATTGCCGCCAATCGGCAGTAAGGAGGCTGCGAAGCGTTTAGTTCCTGACGGTTTTGCTCCATAATATTCTCCAAGTCGGCATCGTTGAGGCGCATTGTGGCAGCCTCGTCGTAGTCGGGGTGAACCAAGCCTACAAGCTTTTCGCCTCGCTGTACAACCACACACTCATTAACCATAGCCAATGAGTTTAGTTTGTCCTCAATCTCCTCTGGATATATGTTCTGTCCCGAAGCGCCAAGCAGCATGTTCTTAGAGCGTCCCTTAATGAATACATTTCCGTCTGCATCCATAAGTCCAAGGTCGCCTGTATGATACCATCCATCCTCATCAAGAGTCTGTGCAGTAGCCTCCTCGTTCTTGAAGTAGCCAAGCATAACGTTAAGGCCACGTGCAAGAATCTCGCCTGGAACATTCTCTGGGTCGGGCGAATCGATCTTAACCTCCATATGCACAACAGGCTTGCCGCACGAGCCGGGAACAAACTCCTGATAGTCGGCATAGCAGATAATAGGCGCACACTCTGTGGCACCATAGCCTACTGTATAAGGGAAATCGATGCGCTTGAGGAACTGTTCAACCTCCTGGTTGAATGCAGCTCCGCCAACAATAATCTCGTAGAAGTTGCCGCCAAATGCGTTAACCACCTGTTGGCGTATCTTCTCGTTAACCTTCTTGCTTACGATAGGCATGTTGAGGAGCAAGCGCATACGGTTGTTCTGTATCTTTGGGAATACCTTCTTGCGTATAATCTTCTCGATAACAAGAGGCACGGCAATAATGATGGCAGGCTTAACCTCGGCAAATGCTGCAGCTATGATAGCAGGCGAAGGCACACGTGTGAGATAGAACACGTGGCAGCCATATATGAACTCGAACAAGAACTCGAACGCCATACCATACATGTGTGCCATAGGCAATATGCTGATGACGTTGGCACCCTTTTTTATCTTCTTTCCTATAACCGTCATGGCAAAGTCGTAGTTGCTCCACAATGCGCGGTAAGGAATCATCACGCCCTTAGAGAATCCGGTTGTGCCACTTGTATAGTTGATAAGCGCCAGTTCCTCAGGACTCTGCTCGTGATGATAGTGCACATGCTCCTTGCGGAAATACTTGGGATACTTCTTGCCAAACATCTCGTTGAGGTGTTCGCGTGCATATGTCAGCTTGTCGGTACGCGATACCACGAGCGAGTAGTCGGGTATGTAGATGATGCCTTCAAGGTCGGGCATCTTGGTTTGATCGATGATAGTAGCCACATAGTCACCAACAAACAGCAATTTAGCCTCGCTGTGGTTTACGATGTTGTGAATCTGGTCGGCAGTAAACTCGTGTAGTATAGGCACGGCCACAGCTCCGTATGTGAGTGTAGCAAGGAAAGCTACAGCCCAACTTGCGCTATTGCGACCGCATAATGCAATCTTGTCTCCCTTCACAACGCCGCTGCTTTCGAACATTATGTGCAGTTTCTCTATCTTGCGAGCCACGTCGTGATATTGCAATGTCGCGCCTTTAAAGTCGGTTAGAGCGTCCTTGTCCCAGTTGTCAATTATGCTCTTCTCTAATAAGGCATTAAAACTTGGTATTTCCATTCTTTTTTGTTTGTTTTAGATGTGAGGTGTTTTTATTTGTAAAGATATCTCTTTATGCTCTTCTTAGCCGTCTTTTCAAATTCCTGCTTCTGTATCTCTATAGCAGCAATCTTGCAGAAAGGCGGCAACTGAGCGTTGAGCGTTTTCAGATTTTCCTCCATTATTCCCTTAATGTCGTCGTCGTCGAAGTTCATGTCTTCCTTGTCTTCTGCTTCTGGGTGTACAAGGGCCACGAGCTTAGAGTTGCGTTGTATGATGATGCTCTCGCCAACGAGCGGCATGTTGTTCAGTTTGTCTTCAATCTCTTCTGGGTACACATTCTGTCCGTTAGCTCCGAGCAGCATATTCTTTATACGTCCCTTTATATATATGTGTCCGCTTGGAGCCATAGTGGCAAGGTCGCCTGTGTGGAACCATCCGTCCTCGTCAATAACTTGCTTTGTGGCTTCCTCGTTCTTATAGTAGCCCAGCATAACGTTCATGCCACGTGTTATCAGTTCGCCAGGTATGTTTTCCGGATCAGGGCTCAGAATCTTCACTTCCATATGCGACACAACAGGTCCGCAAGATGCTATCTTGTATTTGTCGTGGTTGACAAATGTTATGAGCGGAGCTGTCTCAGTTGTGCCATATCCTATAGTTACAGGCACGCCCACACTATTGAGGAACTGTTCGATGCCAAGATTGAGTGGAGCTCCGCCTACTATAATCTCGAAGGCATTTCCGCCGAACGCTTCCATAATGCGGTCGCGTATGTGCATCTTTATCTTCTTGCTTATCACGGGCATGTTAAGCAGCAGCTTCATGCGGTTGGTCTGCACCTGGGCAAGCACCTTGCGACGTATAATCTTCTCGATAACAAGTGGTACGGCAACGATGAGTCGTGGCTTTACCTCGGCAAAAGCCTCTGCTATGAGCGAAGGCGACGGCAGGCGGTTGAGGAAGTAGATGTGGCAACCATTGATAAATCCGAAGAGAAACTCTACGGCAAGACCGTACATGTGTGCCATAGGCAATATACTTACCAGATTGCTGCCCGACTTGACGTTGGGACCTAGGTTTTTAAGTATATGGTCAAGATTGCCCCACAATGCTCGGTAGGGTAGCATCACGCCTTTAGAGAATCCGGTAGTGCCACTTGTATAGTTGATCATAGCCAACTCTTCCGGACTCTGTTCCTTGTAGTATTTTACGTGTTCCTTACGGAAATACTTTGGATATCTCTTTCCAAACATTTCGTTAAGATGTTCGCGTGCGAAGACGAGTTGTTCGGTTCGTGCTACAACGATGGAGAAGTCGGGAAGATACATTATTCCTTCCAAATCCGGCATCTCGTCGGGATTTATCTGCGTCTTCACCACATCGCCAACGAATAGCAGCTTAGACTCGCTGTGGTTTACGATGTTGTGAATTTGTTCTGGTGTAAACTCGTTTTGCACAGGTACAGCTACTGCACCATATGTAAGTGTAGCGAGAAACGCTACAGCCCAATGGCTGCTGTTGCGTCCGCACAAGGCTATCTTGTCGCCTCGCTTAACGCCGCAGTTCTCGAACAATATGTGTAGCTTCTCTATCTTGCGGGCTACATCGTGGAATTGTAGTGTGGCGCCCTTGTAGTCGGTAAAGGCGTCTTTATCCCAAAACTTAATTATACTCTCTTCAATATATGAGTTGAAACTGGGTATTTGCTCCATTGCACAATCTTCAAAATTTTGTGCAAAGATACAGCATTATTTGCACATTCCCAAAAGTTTTGTGCTGTATTTTCTATTAAGGTGTAATAACCTGTGTTTTTTTATACATATAATCATATGCACATTGTAAATTTGTCTGTGCAATAAGCTAAGTAGAACATTTTTGTGGCAATATTAAACAATAAAGGGACATAAGCACTATTTAATGTGTTCTTATGTCCCCTTGTTTTTATTCATAGCGCATCGACTTTGCCGGATGTATATGCGATATAAGATAGCTTGGTGCTATAAGCACAAACATGGCTATCAATAATGTGGCGATATTTAGGGCTATAATGAATAGCCAGTTTATCTCTACCGGAACCGTGTCCACATAATAGGTTACGGGGTCAAGTTTTACGATGCCTGTTGTCTTCTGTAGTATGATTATAGCCAAGGCAATTACGTCGCCAATAATCAGGCCCTTGCCTATGATGAATGCAGCAAACCACAGGAAGGTGTGTCGCACGGTAGAGTTGCGTGCTCCTAACGCCTTTAGTATGCCAATCATCGTTGTGCGTTCGAGGATGATGATAAGCAGTCCGCTAATCATGGTAACCACAGCCACGGCAGTCATGATGGCAAGTATAATCCACACGTTAAGGTCGAGCAGGTCGAGCCAAGAGAATATCTGTGGCGACAGTTCGCGTATGGTCTTCGACGAGTATGTGTTGCCATATTGGTCTTGCGTACGGTTTACGCGTTGTGTAAGGATGTCGGCAGTATGTCGCAGACTGTCAAAGTTGTTTACTGTCAATTCGGCTCCCGTAGCCAGGTCTTCTGTCCATCCATTCAGCTTCTGTGCCGTGTATATGTCGCAGAAGCACGTTGTCTTGTCGTACTGTGAAAGGTTGGTCTGGTAGATGCCTGCGATATTGAACCTTCTGGTGCGCACCCCGCCGTCGCCTATAAAGTAGGCAAAGATACGGTCGCCAGCCTTTACGCGCAGCTTCTGAGCCATTGTGTTCGATATGAGGATGCGGTTGGTGCTCGACTTGTCTGAGAACTTGGGTATGCTGCCTTCCACCATATTGTGATGAATAAAGGTGGTGTCGAAGTCGGGTCCTACACCCTTGAACATAACGCCAAGGAAGTCGTTGTCGGTCTTCAGAATGCCCTGCTTCATGGCAAAGCGTTGCACATGCTTGATGCCTTGGGTGTGTTGCAGGATTCTAACCAGCGAGTCGTTAATCACTATAGGCACGTCGGTTGTAGCCGACTGTTGTGTATAGAAGTTGGCCACTTGTATATGGCTGCCAAATCCAGCCACCTTGTCGCGTATGGTATGTTTGAATCCAAGCACAACACACACGCTCAGTATCATAACCGCCAATCCTATAGCCACTCCAGCCGTAGCTATGCGTATGGCAGGTTTTGATACCTGCTGTCGGTTGTCGTTATTGTCGGCGTAAATGCGTCGGGCTATAAAAAGTGGGAAGTTCATTTCTATATATTATAGAAGTACATTTCTATATATTATAAGAGGGTGTGCAACAACACACCCTCTTTTAAATAATGATTTACAATTTACACATTAAGGTCGTCCACGCGTCCCGGATAAGCCTCAAGAGCTTTGCGCAGTACGATAAGCGCACGTTCAAGGTCGTCCTTCTTAAGCACGTATGCTATACGCACCTGATTGCGTCCTACGCCTGGTGTGGTGTAGAAGCCTGCGGCAGGAGCCATCATTACGGTCTCACCTTCGTACGAGAATTCCTCAAGGCACCAACGGCAGAACTTCTCGCTGTCGTCTACTGGCAGCTTAGCCACGGTATAGAATGCGCCCATAGGTATTGGCGAGTAAACACCCGGAATGCGGTTTAGTCCGTCGATAAGGCATTTGCGTCGTTCTACATACTCCTCGTATACGTCGCGGTAATAGTCTTCAGGAGCGTTGAGCGAAGCCTCTGCCACAATCTGACCCAACAAAGGAGGCGACAGACGTGCCTGGCACAGCTTCATAACGGCAGCTCTAACCTCGGCATTCTTTGTTATCAAGGCGCCAATACGTATACCGCACTCGCTGTATCGCTTGGAAACAGAGTCGATAAGAATTACGTTCTGCTCGATACCCTCCAAGTGGCAAGCCGAGATGTATGGCGAACCAGTATAGATATACTCGCGGTAAACCTCGTCAGAGAAGAGGTAGAGGTCGTATTTCTTCACGAGGTCGCGTATCTGGTTCATCTCCCTGCGGGTGTACAGATATCCGGTAGGGTTGTTGGGGTTGCATATCAGGATTGCACGTGTGTGCTCGTTGATAAGCTCCTCAAACTTCTCCACCTTAGGCAGCGAGAAACCCTCCTCAATTGTGGTTGCGATGGTACGTATCTTTGCGCCAGCCGAGATGGCGAAAGCCATATAGTTGGCGTATGCAGGCTCAGGAATGATTATTTCGTCGCCAGGGTTAAGACACGACATAAATGCGAAGAGCACAGCCTCCGAACCTCCAGCCGTGATGATGATGTCGTCTGCGTCCACGTTGATGTTGAATCGCTTGTAGTAGCCTGTAAGCTTTTGGCGATACGACAGATAACCTTGTGATGGTGAGTATTCAAGGACTGTGCGGTCGATGTGCTTAAGTGCATCAAGTCCAACTTGTGGTGTGGGCAGGTCGGGCTGTCCGATATTGAGGTGGAAGACGTTGATACCCCGCTTCTTGGCATCAGCAGCCAAAGGAGCCAATTTACGAATTGGCGATTCGGGCATTTCTAGTCCGCGTACTGAAATTTCTGGCATTTGCGTACTTTTTTATGTTGATAAAAGTTGTATCTGTAGAATGCAAAGTTACGACAAATAGGGTTAAGCGCAAAATTTTTTGCTTATAAATTGCCCTCGCTATTGTCTTTTTGCTCCTTTATTGGCTTCTGTCAGATGTTGTATGGCTTCCTCTTCGCCCACAATCCATATTATGTCGCCCAGTTTCAGGCGGTATGTTGTGTTTACCATCGACAGATTCTCCTTACCCTCCTCTCTGCCCACAACCATACAGTCGTATTGGTTGCGTATGCCGGTTTCGGGCAATGTCTTGCCCACGAATGGCGAGTGTCGGTCTATCACAATCTGCGATAGTCGCATCTCGCGTTTCTCTATGTTTGGGTCTTCGGGCACAATGTCGCCGTCTATGGCTGCTTGAACGGCCGCCAGCTGCGAGTCACTTCCTATCACCTGAAGTCGGTCTCCAGGGAATATAATGGCGTCGCCACCAGGAATATTGATACGTTGGTGTCCTCTCAATATGCTGCTTACGTGCACGCCAAAGCGGTTGCTCAGCCTCAGTTCGGCAAGTCCATGTCCAGCCCATGTCGAGTTTTCGGGCACATCGATGTCGGATATGTGTATGTCTCGGTCCAGCAGATGTCCCTCGTACAGAGGTTTCTTCAGTCCCAATACCTGCTGTTCGATGTCTCTCGACCTCAGGTTCTGTACAAACAGACGCTCCATCAATATGCTCTGTTTCTTCAGTCGGCGCGACAGAATCATTATAAATACCACAGCCACGGCAACCGTCAGCATTAGGGCATTGGTAAATCGTGTAAGGTAGTTGCATATATAGAACACGAATGCCGACGCTATAATCAGTCGCACAAATATGGTTACAAGCAGTGGCAGGCGGTTCATGCGGCTCTCGCCCCATAGTGCCTTAAACTCCTCCGAGTGGTTCTTCTTCATCACCATGGCTCTTAGGAACGGGGCTATGAACAATATTGTAAGCACCCCGCATATGCCGTTGGCCCACCAATGCATGTGCGGCATCATTCGGCGTACGAAAGGCAGCACAAACGAGAACATTACAGCGATGGTGGCTATGGACAATATGGAATATACGGTCGTAATGCGTGCCATCTGGGCTATAAGGCTATGCCAGTTGCCCTTAGGGGCAGAAGAGGGGTGGGATAGGGTGATGTTGTTCAGAGCGCGTATCCATGTCTTTGGCAGACGGCGCTCAAGCACGCCATAGCACGGCACAGAGGCACGTATCATATAAGGTGTGAGGAAGGTTGTGATTACAGATACTGCCACGACCACAGGGTAGAGAAATTCGCCCGTAACCTTAAGCGACAGACCCAATGAGGCGATGATGAAAGAGAACTCGCCTATCTGCGCCATGGAGAATCCGCAACGCATGGCCGACTTAAGCGACTGTCCGCCTATAAGGAATCCGAAGGTGCCGAATACAGCCTGGCCTACAAGTATCGTTAGTACCAGCACGCCTATAGGCACGGCATATTCGATGATGATGTTAAGGTCGACAAGCATGCCCACCGACACGAAGAAGATAGCGCCAAAGAGATCTTTTACGGGTGCCACAAGCTTCTCTATCTTGCCTGCCTCTATGGTCTCGGCAAGTATGCTGCCCATAACAAAGGCGCCGAAAGCCGAGCTGAATCCTACCTTGGTGGATATTACGGCCATAAGGCAGCATAGGCCCAACGACACTACAAGCAACGTCTCGTTGTTGATAAACTTGCGTGTGGCTCGCAAGAAAAGGGGCACGGCAAATATGCCCACCACAAACCACAACACAAGGAAGAAGCCTATCTTCATAACCGAGCCTATCATCTCGCCTCCATCAGGATTGGCTCCGCTTGCCAATGCCGACAGCATAACCATCATCACAATGGCAAGCACGTCCTCAAGTATCAGCACGCTCATAACGGGTCCGGCAAACTTCTGCTGCCTAAGTCCCATATCGCTGAATGCCTTGTATATAATGGTGGTGGAACTCATGGCAAGCATACCGCCAAGGAATATGCAGTCCATGCGTTTCCAGTCGAAGGCATGACCCACAACTATGCCCAGCGTCATCATGGCAAAGATGATGGTAAGGGTGGTTATAACGGGCGATATGCCCATCTTCACAATCTTCTTGAAGGAGAAGTCCAGACCCAAGGAGAAGAGCAAGAACATCACGCCAATGTCGGCCCAGGTCTTGATGTCGGTATTGTCGATTACAGACATGGTGTATGGCATGTGCGGACTTACGATGAAGCCTGCCATGATGTAGCCAAGGACAAGAGGTTGCTTGAGCTTCTTGAATAGTATCGTAACCGCACCTGCCACTATAAGTATAAGGGCGAGGTCGTTGATAAGGGTTGGAACTTCTGACATATTATATATTTCGTTTTGTTTCTTATTGGTATACAAAGGTAACGAATTGTTTTTAAAACAAGTGCAACATTGGCAGGGTTTTGTTGTCTTGTCTAAAAAAATGGTTCATCCGACATTTGGAGTGATAGAAGTGTAAATTGCAGTTTATAGGTGCGATACGTTCTTATGGTCCTATACATTTAAAATTAACCGTAATATGCTTGTTTTCTTCCAAAATTGCTCGAGAAAACCTATATTATGCGCCACAAACATGAAACATTGGTTAGTTGAAAGCTTTGGCACGATTGGTTCTCAAACATTTTTTTACACTTTCTACAGCAAATAGGCACTAATTTTATACTTTTAGCAAGGTTTTTCAACATCCGTGTTGGTTTTTTGTACTGATATTATCATTATATTCAATATGGTCTTTAGAATGTAACCTGCTGAAAATAAGCCTTTTATAGGGAAGTAGGTTGTGAAAATTCTTCCAATTCCAGTTCTTCCAATTAATTTTCAACGTATTCTCACATTCTCTTATATATATATAACTAATTAATAATTAATTAATTATATAATCTTTAGAAAGAGGGTTGACATGAACATACACTTATTGGAATTGGAAGAACTGGAATATTGGAAGATTTGGGGGGTATCTGGAAAATGGGGTTCATCCGGAATTTGGAGTGATAGAATTGTAAATTGCAGTTTATCGGGGAGAGGCTTTTGTACTTGTATCTCCTTTGCTTGTAGTTCCCACAGAATGCACAGACCACACAGAAGCCTACGGGCTTAAGCTTTTGGAATCCACAGAGCGTATAGACGCTGCGCGTCATACGACAGAAGGCACAGAA
>ERZ1023701.151-NODE-151-length-27220-cov-39.403828_pt1 | contig 27220 bp, 30 predicted proteins | sample MGYA00380350_ERZ1023701 | MGnify/ENA primary metagenome ERZ1023701 (study PRJEB33179, sample SAMN07449025) | human gut metagenome | biome: Human-gut; feature: Human associated habitat; material: Faeces | host: Homo sapiens | place: India:Kasaragod | collected... | reverse complement strand
GCTCATCCTCTGGTTCCTGAATCAGAGTTCCATCGCGGTCGATGAAGAGTAATCTAGTCTGTTTCATGTCTCTTTTTAAAATAAATATGTTAATATGATTAATATTTTTCTATTTCTGCGGTTGCCATCTGCTGCAATCCCATCTTTTCGTTTTCCTTCTGCTTCTTTCTCTCTGCATCAATCACCTGGTACGAACCGTATTGGTAAGCCAGCGAGATGCCGAGCCAGCTCAGGGCATAGAGTATGAGCAGGAAGGTGATGATGAAGACCACAAAGAGAAGTGGGGTGAAATAGCCCGGCACACCGAGTGGATCGCCTTCCAGTGCTCCCAGCTGCGAGTAGAGCTGGGCGATGATGAGGATGATGGATGGCAGGGCTGCGATGAAGGTAGCGATGCACACAATCATGATGCCCAGAAAACAGGTCATGAGGAAACCTCCCAGATGGCGAAGGATGCGGAGCATCCACTGTCCCTTTTTACGCTTCTCGCCTTTGTTGGCAGAGAGTTGCTTGCGTGGCAGCAGATGCCAGAATGATACCACTGCCATTATCAGGGTGGCTGCGTAAATGATGGTTTGCAGAATGAACGAAGCCATCGGATTCATTTCTCCCCAGTCATGAAGCGACTTGTTGGGGAGGAGAAAGTAGAGCACGATAGCCAGCAATATGGCGAAGGGCACCTGAGTAATCCATGTTTGCTTGACGAACGATTTCGGGTCGGCCGTCATGGCGTAGTAGGATGCTCGCATACAAGCAGTTATGCTGCGCTGCTTAAATAATTCATTTACTTTCATAGCTATAATGATTTTATACTACTTACTATTTCTTGTTATTTCTTGCTATTTAAAAGTTTCTTCTGAATTCAGAGCAGGTGATGGCGGTGGCGATGGCCACATTCAGACTGTCGGCTGTGGCTCTTCCTTCCGGGAAGTTAGGGATGAGCAGTCTTCGGTTCACCTTCTTGGCAAGGGCTGGCGAGATGCCTTTTCCCTCGTTTCCCATCACGATGAGTCCCCGGTTTTCCAGCTGCTGCTGATAGATGTTGTCGCCATCGAGCAGGGTTCCGTATACGGGTACATCAGCCGGCAATGACTCTACCAGTCCCAGCAGGTTGCCGTATTCCACCTTCACTCTGGCTATGCTGCCCATGGTGGCCTGCACCACCTTGGGGTTATAAACGTCGGCTGTGTCCTGACTGCAATAGATGTGGGTGATGCCAAACCAGTCGGCTATGCGGATGATGGTACCCAGGTTTCCCGGGTCCTGCACGCCATCCAGGGCGAGATTCAGCTCTCTGGTGTTGATGGAGAAATCACCATCTTGCGCCTGTTTGAACACGGCCAGCACCTGCTGCGGATGCTGCAGGAAGCTCACCTTCTTCAGTTCCTCTTCGGTTACTTCAATCACCTCTGTCTGGGCTGCCAGATGCTTTCCTTTCAGCCATTCGCTGGTGGCCACAATGAGGTCGGCAGGTTGCAGGGCGAGCAGGTCATCCACCACCTTGAACCCTTCAGCCACGAACTTTCCCTCCTTGTTTCTATTCTTCTTCAGTTCGAGCGAACGAATGTACTTGATCTTATTCTTGCTAATCATTTATTGTCGTTTATTGTCATTAATGGATGCAAAGATAACATAAAAAGCAGACAATACAAAATAAAAAGTGCTAAATATTTTGTATTTTCTTCGATTTACACTATCTTTGCAATTCAAAAAGGAAAAGATTCGTGAAAGTACAGAAGATTTCAATACTCGCCCTGCCAGTGATGCTTGCAGGCTGCTCGGCCAGCAAATACGTGCAGGAAGGGGAGTATATATTAAATAAGGTGGAAGTGAAGAGCGACTCTGCAGCGTATGATGCAGGGGCGCTCAAACAGTATGTGCGCCAGAAAGAGAAGCCTAAACTCTTCTCGCTATTCCATAACCCGTTCAGCAAGAAACCTGTGGTGTATGATACCCTGCAGGCACAGCTCTCCTGCCGCGACCTGCTCACTGCCATGCAGAACCAGGGATTCCTGCATGCAGGAGTAACGCTGCAGACCGAAATTCATGGACAGGAAAAGACGGATAGCACCGCCGAAAAGAGCCGGAAAAAGGCCCCAAAGGTGGATGTAACTTATATGTTGCATCCCGGCGAGCCATTCCATATCGGCAAGGTGGAATATGACATAGAGGATAAGAACATCGAGCAGATTCTGAAGCTCGATAATCCTGAAAACCAGAAAATTAAGCCGGGCATGAGATTTACCGTGGATGCCCTGGATGCAGAGCGCAAACGCATCGCCAACCGACTGCTCGACGATGGATACTTCCGTTTCAATAAAGACTTCATACAGTTTTCTGCCGACACCATCGCCGGACAGAAAGACATTGCCGTGACCCTGAACCTGCTGAAATATAAGGCAAACAGCAATGCACCCGAAACCGATCATCCCCGTTACGAGATTCGCAACATCAGCTATCAGAGCAACGATAGCGACCGCATCCATCTGCGCCATCGTGTGCTGCTCAATGCCACTGCCCTGGAGGAGGGAAAGCCCTACAGCACCTCTGCCCTGCAGCGAACCTACAATAACTTCGCCCGATTGCAGGCAGTGAAGTATACCAATATCAGATTCAGTGAAGTGGCTGGTAATGAAATTGATAGTGCATCGGATAGAACATCGGAGATTCCATCGGACAGTACGGTGAACCGGCTTCTCGACTGCCATATCCAGATAAGTACCAACAAGCCATCTACCATCTCCTTCCAGCCGGAAGGAACCAATACGGCGGGCGACTTGGGTGCAGCGGCTTCGCTCACCTATACCAACAGAAACCTCTTCAGGGGTAGCGAACAGTTGAGCATCCAGTTGCGTGGAGCCTACGAGGCTATCACCGGACTGGAGGGCTATCAGGACCAGAACTATCAGGAGTATTCCGTAGAAGGAAAGGTGGTGTTCCCGAGATTCATGGCACCGTTCCTTTCGAGCAGTTTCAGAAAGAGGCAGACTGCCAACAGCGAGCTCTCCGTGAGCTGGGACCTTCAGAACCGTCCGGAATTCCATCGCCGCGTGTTCTCCACGGCATGGCGCTACCGCTGGACTGAGCCTCGCCATCATCTTGCCTGGCGATTCGACCTGCTCGACCTCAACTATGTGTATATGCCTTGGATATCAGAGACTTTCAAGCGCGATTATCTGGATGATGTGGACAATAGAAACGCCATCCTGCGATATAACTACGAAGACCTTTTCATCATGAAGATGGGATTCGGACTCACGTATAGCGATGGGGTGGATGCCATCCGACTCAATGTGGAATCTGCCGGAAATCTGCTCAGCGGATTCTCCAAGACACTGGGATTCAAGATCAATGCGCAGGGGCAGCGCACCTTTCTCAACATCGCCTATGCACAGTATGCCAAGTTTGATTTCGACTATACCCGCCTCATCCGTTTCGACGACCGCAATGCCCTGGCACTGCATGCCGACCTGGGAGTGGCTTATCCTTACGGCAACAGCACCGTGCTGCCTTTCGAGAAGCGATATTTCTCGGGTGGAGCCAACTCGGTGAGGGGTTGGGGTGTAAGAGAACTGGGACCTGGCGGATACAAGGGCAATGACGGACGCATCGATTTCATCAACCAGACGGGTGACCTGAAGTTCGACCTGAATGCCGAGTATCGCACCTCGCTCTTCTGGAAGTTCGAGGGTGCCCTGTTTGTGGATGCGGGTAACATCTGGACGCTTCGCAACTATGCCGACCAGCCGAACGGTCAGTTTAAGATAGACAAATTCTATAAGCAGATAGCTGCGGCGTATGGTATGGGTATCCGATTGAATTTCGATTACTTCATCCTGCGTTTCGACATGGGTATGAAGGCGATCAATCCTGCCTACGAGAGTGGGGATGAGCATTGGGCGATCATTCATCCAAAGCTTAGTCGCGACTTCGCTTTCCACTTCGCGGTAGGATTGCCGTTCTAAAGCTAGTTAATAGTTTATAGTTTAAAGTTAATAGCAAAGGTTAGGAGTTTCAGCAGAGCATCTTTTAGTATTGATGCTTGCAGAAACTCCTAACTTTTTCAAGGCAATTTCTCCAGTTTGATTTTCCAAGCATTATTCTCCATACTCATCGGCAACTGGAACTCCGCCTCATCCACGAGGTGGGCTTCCTGCCCGATGCTATCCATCTGAAGGAAGTTGCGCACGGTGATGCTGGCAGTGGCAGTCACCCCGTCATCGCCGAAAGTGATGTCGTTGATTTCCACCGTGGCATCCTCCTCCTTCGCCCTCAGCCTTTCCACATCAGCCTTGTGCACGTTGCTGGCAGCATAGCGCAGCCAGGGTTCCGAACTGCGGGTGCAATACTTCAGGGTTTTCGGGAAATGCCAGTTGAAGTAGTAGGTGGCAAACGAGTCAACATCTGCCTCCAACTGATTATCGTCGCCTTCGTGACTTTGGCAGCCCGTAAGCCCGTAAAGACTTGTTGCTAGGGCTGCTACGGCGATTCCCATGCCTAATATCGATTTCTTCATCATGTTTTCTATTTCTTAAAATATCTATTTATTTGCTTATTTTGCGCACAAAGATAATAAAAAACTTTGTAATAAGAATCTTTTTTGTTAACTTTGCAGGTGAAAATAACAAAAAAAATGCTTAGATTCATATCCTTTGGCAGTGGAAGTAGCGGCAACAGTTACTATCTTTACACTGAGACGGATTCGATACTGATAGATGTTGGAGTGGGTATCAGAACGCTGAAAAAGCATTTCCACAACTATGGCTTGCGATTTGAGGATGTGCACCACATCTTCGTCACGCACGACCATGCCGACCATGTGAAGTCGGTGGGAAGCCTCAGCTCCGACTATCATCTGCCAGTATATACAACCCGTAAAGTTCATGTAGGTATCGAGCGCAACTACTGCGTCCGAAAGAAAATTGCGCCCAATCTTGTGCACATCATCGAGAAGAGTGTGCCGCTGAATGTGGGCGAGTTCAAGATTACTCCGTTCGGGGTTCCACACGACAGCACCGACAACGTGGGCTATTTCGTGGAGTGCGAGGGGGTGGCGTTCTGCCTCATCACCGATGTGGGCCACATCACCGAGGAGATGCACGATTTTATCGGGCGCTCCAACTATCTGGTGATAGAGGCGAACCATAGTGAGGAGATGCTCCTGAAGGGACCGTATCCGCAGTATCTCAAGGATCGCATCCTGGGTCCCAACGGCCACTTGAGCAATGTGGCGTGCGGACAGGCGCTTGCCGATTATGCCTCTCCGGGTCTCCGCCATGTATGGCTCTGCCATCTCAGCGAGGAAAACAATCATCCCGAGTTGGCAAGAAAGACCGTGGAGCAGATTCTCAGAAGCAAGGGCATCGTAGCCGGCAAGGACTTCGAGCTGGAAGTGCTGAGACGGAAGACGCCTAGCGAAATTTATAAATTGGTGTAATAAAAGCCAGTCTTCCAAATGCAGAAGACTGGCTTTTATGTTTCTGAGGGGGTGTCAAAAGTCCAAGACGCACCCTTTTTTGGGGTTGCTTCATCGTTTTTCTTCATCGGATTACGCTGAGTTAACGGAACATCCACGATCGCAACCCCGCTAGGCGTCCCGGCGGATTTGAAATCCGCCGTAAAAAAATGTTCGACCACTTAAAACCGGGGGATTTGTAATCCCCCAACAACAACAAAAGGAAAGCATACTCCTTTGCTGCGGATTTCAAATCCGCAGAGCATCAATAGGTTAGGACATTTTTTTTAACGCCGGATTTCAAATCCGGCGGGACGCCTAGCGGGAGACTTGAAGGGGACGCCTAGCGGACTTGCGTTCTTTTTCTAGATTTTATCCAACGCCTGCTTGATATCATCAAGGATATCCTCTACATCCTCGATACCCACTGAGAGGCGAATCAAGTCTGGTGCAATGCCTGCTTCCTTCAACTGCTCGTCAGAAAGCTGGCGATGGGTGTGGCTCGCAGGGTGGAGCACGCAGGTGCGGGCATCAGCCACATGAGTCACGATGTTGATCATATCCAATGAATCCATAAACTTGATAGCAGTCTCGCGGTCGCCCTTCAATCCGAAGGCGATGACGCCGCAGGTGCCATGAGGCATATACTTCTGGGCAAGATCATAATATTCATCTCCCTTCAGTCCGCTATAGTGAACCCAAGCCACGCGCTCGTCGTTCTGCAGGAACTCAGCCACCTTCTGCGCATTCTCACAGTGCTGGCGCACGCGCAGGTGCAGACTCTGAAGACCCAGGTTGAGGATAAACGAGTTCATTGGTGCTGGGATGGAACCCAGGTCGCGCATCAGCTGAGCCACGAGCTTGGTGGTGTAACCCATCTTTCCGAAGGCCTTCACGTAAGTCAATCCGTGGTAACTCTCGTCCGGAGTGCAGAGGCCAGGGAATTTCTCGGCATTCGCCATCCAGTCGAAATTACCGCTATCCACAACTACGCCGCCTACCTGCGATGCGGTGCCATCCATATACTTGGTGGTAGAGTGGGTCACAATGTCGGCTCCCCATTCAAAAGGACGGCAGTTGATAGGGGTGGCAAAGGTGTTGTCCACGATGAGAGGCACCCCGTTCTTATGGGCGATGCGGGCAAACTTCTCGATGTCGAGCACAGCACAACCAGGGTTGCTGATGGTTTCGCCAAACACCACCTTGGTGTTAGGGCGGAAAGCCTTCTGAATCTCCTCCTCGCTGGCATTAGGGTTTACGAAGGTGCACTCGATGCCCAGCTTCTTCAGGGTAACACCGAAGAGGTTGAAGGTGCCGCCGTAAATCTCGTTAGAGGTAACGATGTGGTCGCCCGCCTCGCAGATGTTGAACACGGCGTAGAAGTTGGCAGCCTGTCCGCTAGAAGTCAAAACGGCACCCACGCCACCTTCGAGCTGAGCGATTTTCTTAGCCACGGCATCGTTGGTAGGGTTCTGGAGTCGGGTATAGAAATATCCCTCCTTCTTCAGGTCGAAGAGCATCGCCATCTCCTCAGAGTTGTCATATTTAAATGTAGTACTCTGAATGATAGGCACTTCTATCGGCTCTCCATTCTTTGGCTCATAGCCTCCCTGCACGCAGAGGGAAGCGACACGTAATTTCTTTTCCATTGTCGGTTATTCTTTTATGTTGTTATAATTGTTCTTTTTTCTTTCTTTGTTGTTAACGCCCTGAAAGGGCAGAAGCTCCTAGCCCAGGGCATCGCCCTGGGTATTCATGACGCAAGCCAGTCGCCCTGTAAGGGCAAAAGCTTTATTATTTCATGAATACGAAATAGACGGCAGCGATGAGGCAGAGGAATGCCGCAGCATGGTTCCAATGCAAGCCCTGTCCCTGGAAGAGGATGTTGGCGATGATGGCGAAGACGATGAGCGACACGCACTCTTGAATCACCTTGAGCTGAACCAGGTTGAAGGGACCGCCATTATCGATGAATCCGATTCGGTTGGCAGGTACCTGACAGCAGTATTCGAAGAAGGCGATGGCCCAACTGAATGCGATGACTCCGATGAGGGGCCAGTGGCTGCTTACGCCCGTCTGCTGCAGTTTCAGATGTCCATACCATGCCAGTGTCATGAAGATGTTGCTCAGCACGAGGAGCAGGATTGTATATATTCCGTTCATATTATTAATAATGTATAAGTGGGTGCAAAGGTACGTTTTTTCTCTTAAAAATGTATGAAAAAGAAGAAAAATGATAGAAAATAAAAAAAAGTGGCTGAAAAATTTGGTGGTTTCAGAAAAAAGCAGTACCTTTGCAACCGCTTTTGAGAAATACCTCAACTGCTTCACAGATGCACCCTTAGCTCAGTTGGTAGAGCAACTGACTCTTAATCAGTGGGTCTAGGGTTCGAATCCCTAAGGGTGTACAAAATGAAAAGCTCCGAAGAAACCAAGTTTCTTCGGAGCTTTTTTGTGTTGTAAAAAGAAGAAGCATTGCTTTCAGCGATGCTTTCTCTTTTGAACAAGCATTGCTTTCAGCGATGCTTCTTCCTACACTCAGGGCATTCCCCCTTGATGACGAACGAGATGGAGTGGGGATAGAACCCCTCAGGCAACTCGAAACTCGGGATATGAATATCCTCCATGCAAAACGAACGTTGGCACGATTCGCAATAAAAATGAATATGACCATCATGATGATCACACGCACCATCCTTCTCGCACAACTCATAGTTCAAAACCCCTCTGCCATCCTCGAACGCATGAACCGCATCATGCTCCAGAAATAACGTGAGGGTTCGGAAGATGCTCGACTTATCCATCGATACCATCTTCTGCTCCAGGTCCTTCAGACTCTGCGGATTCTCTCCGCTCGCCAAGGCCTTCATCACCAAAATCCGGTTGGAGGTGGGCTTGATGCCCTTCGCCTCCAACTTGCTGATAATCTCCTCTGTTTTCATATCTTTTTCCTTCTCTTTTTTCTTCATTAATAAGATGTTATTATCTTTTCTTATGTGGCGGGAATAGAACATCCCCCTCTCTAGAGAATCTGAAGCTTTGCTCCAAGCGACAGCCCGAACACATCCCAGAAGTTGGCGTTGCCGTTACGGTAGAATCTCATGAAATAGATATCATTCGTGCTCAACTCATAGAACATCGTGATGCTCTTCACACGCTTGCGCCTGCTGTTGGGGATATGATAGGTGAAGCGTTCGCCAAATCCAACGTTCGGGCGCACTCTCGTTGAAAACGGATAGTAGCCGCTCTCGTATTTCGTAGGCTGCTTCGTCCAGAAATCATGCCCCAGCACCGTGTTCAGATACAGCGTGCACTCCAGTGGCTCAAACTCCCATCCCTTGCCCCAATCCTTGCGCCAGGGAATGAAGTTCTCCTTCAGCGTAATCGTACACTTCACGGCATCCGAGTCGTATTTCGGGATGATGCCGAAGAGCAGATGCGTTTCCCACTGACGCCTCTTTCCGTAATCCCAGCCGATACCCACCGAGATGATACCCATGTTGCCGCAGGTTTGAATCACCGACTGTGTAGGCATCAGCACATCCCAATGCCTGCGATAGCGGAGGATTCGCCTGTCGTAGCGAGTCAGGGAATCCGTATCTTCCGAATCAGCCAACATTCCCGTCTTTTTCTCTTCCGAATCAGCCATCATCCCCTCCGATATTCTGTCTTCGGCCTTTGCCTCTATCATCCCGCTTGCCATCAGCAGGCAGGATAACAATCCTATTTTCAGTATCTTATCTCTCATAGCCTTAAAATTTAATAACCTCATACTTGTATCCTTTAGGAGTGATGGTAAACAGATAATACTCATGGAAATGGCAGCTGCTAGCCATGTAGAACAGGGTGCCGTCGCCATACAAATCCTCCGTCTGCGTGTGATGGCCATGACCATCCAGGCAGAACTGCAGCTGAGGGAACTGGTGGATGTAATAGTTGAACACCTTAGCCACGTTGTTGTTAAACTGCTCTGAATAGGGAGCTGCATGCATGCATACCACGGTGCGGTTGAAACTCAGCGAATCGCGAGAACGCTCTGCCTCCATAAAGTCGAAGTTAGGCACCGGACGGGAGTAGTCGTATTCGATGGCATTGGTGTTGAGGCACACGAACTTCACTCCTCCGGCGATGAAACTGAAGTCGGGGTCGCCGAAGATAGTAGAATATGACTGGTTGCCGGTTCCCAGACAGTCGTGGTTGCCCAGCAACACCACCGATGGCATCTTGAGTTTCTTCATCTTGTCTCGAGTCCAGATCATCTCCTTGGTAGCACCGAAGTCTGAAATGTCGCCGCAATGAATCACGAAGTCGATGCTGTCTTTTCTCCGGTTGATGTCGTTCACCGCCGATTGCAGGTCGTCGAGCCATTGATGGCTGTCGCTGATTACGGCAAACCGGATGGTATCCTTGCTCTTCACTGTCTCTTCAATCTTCCTTATATTCTTGGCATTCAAGTCCGTATCTCCCTTCACCCTCACGTCGTAGGGGTGCACGTCGAACACGGTGTCGCAAGCTCCCAGCATCATCATGCATGCGATGCTGCAGAAGCCTGTGCCCAGGGCGATTTTCTTCTTGTGTATAAAATTCCTCATATCGTATTTCTTTTATTCATGCAGGGAGCCTCTGCAGGACTTATCCCTCTTTTATAATTCAAGTTAATTAATTCAGGTGCAAAGGTAAGAAAAAAACTGAATTAAGCCAAAGGTTTTTCTGATAATGACTATTTTTAAGGAGAAATTGATAAGAATATACCTATAAAAGGGGATGGGGGACACGAAAGTCTTCTTCTACGTTTTTTTGAAGGATGCCATCAATTTTCTGAAGAATAATTTGGCAGTTATCAAAAAAAAAATTATTTTTGCAGCGTCATTATGAGGGGAGTGAAGTCCGCTGGAGGATGGATGAACTCAGAGGGCAGAATGCCCCATAGGACTTAATGACCTCATTTGACTGCTGCATCGGCAAAAGCGCCGCCCGGCATGATCGGATAATAAATTGGATAATAAATCGGATAGATCATCTGATAATTATCTGATAATCATCTGATGAAAAGCAGCTGGGCGAAAGATGCCTGCGCTTGGCTTCTGCAGCAAGCTGGAAACAATGAACAATCAATTTTAATCTAAGTTTGCCGGACATCCAGACTTGTAACTATTTAAGAATTATGAAGAGAACATTACTTGCTTCAGCTTTAGCAGTCATGGCTTTGGCTGCCAGTGCACAGGTTTCAGAAGTAGCCAAGATGAAGGGCGATGGCTTTTTTTTCATCCCGAAGAGCCTCACTACCACTGGCGTCATCACCCCTTATTCAACCATCGGAGTTGAATATCATAGCAATGATAACCAGACTGCAGAGTTCACGGTTTATGATGCTTCCTTTAATGTAGCGAAAACCTTCAGCTACGAGCCTAAGGTGTTCAAGGTTAAACGTGTGCCAATGAAGGCATTGGCCGACTTCAAGACCAAGGAGATTCTTGATAAAGGTTATGAGAAAGAATCTTTTAGACCTGTTTTGGGAGTCTACGATTATGAAAAAGGTTTTCTGGTTCCTGTTACGACGATGGATGAATTCAAGGCTGCTATTGCCAAGATGCTGAGTGGAGAAACTGTGGATTTCTTTACTGATGACAGTGGCAATTTCGCCTTCCGTTTGTTAAGTGATAAGTTGTACATTGACGGATGGGGAGATGATGGTGTCAGAGTTAGAGAGAGTTTCTATTATTATAATTCTTCAGACAATAGACTTTATAGGGTAGAGAATCTCCTGAAGCTAGTAGAGGTTGATACTTCTAATTTGGCTTGGAAGGAGGATGATAGCCGTAAAAGTGATGATATTAAGATTACAGAGAGTATCTATCAGACAGAGGTGTATGATTATGATGTAAACTGTAATGAGAGTTCTGATGTATATCTTTCTCAGAATGTGTTTAACAATGATGATAAGTATGAATATCTGGTGAAAAGCTATAGAGAGGTATCTAAGCCAACAGATCCAACGGGTTCATACCAGCCTGGCTTAATAAGTATAAATGGTATTGAGAACGGAAAAATCGTTCTAACCAAGGACGTACAGGATATGTACTATGAGTCTTATCTTGTAGTAAAGGATGAGGACGGAAAGGATCTGTTCACCGTGCCAACTAGTGGTTACAAGGATGATTTTACCATCTATCGTGCCAACGGCAAGACTTTTATCAGTAATTATGAAAGCCAGGGCAATGGTTTAGGACAGTATGTCATCTATCTGCTCGACAAGACTGATACCGGCATCACAGAGCTTGCCCGCACCCAGGCGGTGAAGTCTGCCAAGACCTTCAATATGGCTGGCATGCTGGTAGGCAAGAATGCCAAGGGCTTGGTTATCCAGCAGGGTGGCAAGAAATACTTTAATAAGTAGCTCTTGGACTTTTGACACACCCTCATCTTTCATGGTAAACTCAGGTCGGGCTTGATGCCCGATCTGAGTTTTCACAGTTTAAATGGTAACGTCAGTAGAGTCGCTTCCCTCAGAACCCGTACCCTGCGAACCGCTGCCGCCAGCGTTTTCACCGCCCTGGCTGGTATTGCCGCTGTTACCACCGCCACCAGTGTTTCCACCGCCACCAGTGTTTCCACCGCCACCAGTGTTTCCACCGCCACCAGTGTTACCACCATTGCCGTCATCGGTGTCGTTCTTGTCAGAAGAAGTCACCTGCTTCACCACCTTACCGTTTCGGTCGTAGCAAGTGATGTTGACGCTGGTCTTGGCGAGCTCCTCCTTGATTTCGGAGTTTGGCACGAAGATGATGTAGCGGCGGTTGATGAGCGAAGAGCTCACCTTGTTCACATCCTCCACGGCGGTAGAGTTCAGACCGAATCGGAGTGAACCGAGACCCGGCACAGCCACAGAGTGACCCTCGGTGGCCCATGCGGTGATTACCGCTCCGATGGCGCCCCAGGCAGCGTTGATCACCTGCTTGGCGAGTCCGCTGCGCACGGCAGCCTCCTCGATAACCTTACTCTGGGTAAGCTGACCGTAGAGGTCTGCCTGCATAACGTATGCCCACTTCTGCTTACCCTTCTCAAAAGCGACGTTGCGCTCGATAGCTTTTACTTTGATACCCATAATTCAAATAGTTTTTTTAGTGAATAATTTAGTTTCCCTGTTTCTACATGTACTGCATGCAACTCGTAACTCCGAGTGAAGTACAGAGTGCAGTGAGCACCGTGACGATGACTTGCAGAATCGTCTTCCAAGTTTCCTTTTTCATTTCTTTTTTCCTTTCTTTTTTAGTGAATAATTTAGTTTCTGTATCGGGGCATCCTTCCTTGGGCAGGGGTATGATACACCTGTTCGTCAGCGAGCCCCATCAATGATTTTCATTGACGATGCAAAGATACAACATTTTTGGGCGAAATGCAATAGTTGTCCCGGCATTTGAATCGGCTTGTCCCGGCAGTTGTGATGTGAGGCATGAAATCCCCTTCGATAGAGCTGCCGTTTCCTGCGTCGCGACGCAGGAAAAATTACGTGGCGATGCAGGAATTGCTACGTGGCGACGCAGGAAAAGGGGCGAGGAGGGGAGAGGGATCAAAGGAAAAGGTGAAAAAGTGAAAGTGAAAAGGTGAAATTCACAGAGGTATCAAGGAACAGATGAGAAAAATGCCAGTTTCTGAGATTCCGTGTACGATGTAAAAGAGAAAAGAAATACGATATATTAATGTACACGTATATAATAATGTACGCGCGTAAGTACTACACCTTTTTTCTTCACTATATTTCTTCTTTTATCCCTTAATAATACATAACCCTTTAAAGGTGTGTTTTTTGTTCTCATTGAAAATTCACTTTTTCACTTTCACTTTTTCACTTTTTTTCAAATATATTTTGTCGTTTGTGATTTTTTGTGTACCTTTGTAGGGTGAAAGAGCACAAAGCTGTTTCATACAAACAATCAAAAGCAATTAACAATGAATGAACCGAAATTTACTATTTATAGATTGAGAATAGAATCGTTCATGGCAGGGGTTCCTGCTTCTGAATCAGATTCTAAGATGATTGCAGGGTTTATCCTGAAACATCTGATGGATATTACTTTTTTGGATGGTAATGGAGAAAAAACAACTACTTATGGAGCAGCTGTTCTTGATGACTTCGCTTATGTAACCATTGAAAAAAAGAAAAACATGACAAGAGACAAGAAGGATTGCAGAGACAAAGAAATAGTCCCAACCTATCCTGACTTTTCACTCGTTTTAGATGCAAGAGACCCTCAAAAAGAGGGTATTCTTATAGGTATCCAGCACCAAAGAAAGTGTTTTGCCAATTTAGAGACTGTAAGAAAAGGACTCGAAAACTATTGGGATGAGCTAGTTGGGAAAAATGGTGGTTACAGAGTTGACTTGCGACAGATTACGTCTTCCAACAAGTTTTGGCACACTTTAGAGAAAAAAATCAAGCAAGGCAGTAAGCTGACAGGACTTCATCTTGATTTGGATAAAGTGTTGGCGGATACTGGTATTGATGAGCAAACTAGAGAGAAAGCCGTCTTGTTCACTTCGTTCCTGAAAATGTTGAATGACATTGGTGCAGGTAATGGTGGCTTCTTCTTTAATGCACTTCCTGGAACTGGTCTTAATTTAGAGCGGGCTGAATACAATCTTGGTATGGTGGTAGCTTTAGCTTGTCAGCGTGGGTTTGTTGTCAAGGCCCAGGTGGATAATAATCCTGATTGGATTACCTCAGAGGCATCTGCTCCTTTTACCATACGCTTGTCCAGCAGTGCATTTATCAAGCCTGAAGGTACTGTTGAGCAAGTTAGAGATGAAAATAAGAGGCAGTTACATGCCTTGAAGATGTGGTTTGACAATATAATCACTGAACTTAATCAAATCAATAATGATAAGCAGAATGAACAGACTAGACATACAGTCAAGAGATAAAGTCAGAAAGCGCTATGCTGCCAATCCCTTGTATCTGATGATACAAAGCATTGGCGGAAAGTATATTCGGTCTGATTATAGATTGAAGTTGCGCCCAGAGGAAATTTTTCAAATTCTGATGGGTTGGATAGACGGCATCAAGTGCGAATCTGATAATGAGGCGGTATGCAGAAAGATGAAAGAAGCATGGGATAAGCAGTGGGAAGCCTTTTGCGATATGGCAGAATTGGCTAACTGCGAGTGTCCTGATAGTGAAGTGGAAGAGTATGTATGTCTTATTCTGGGATTATTGCATAATTGTCTGGGCAAGCTGAGTGATGAAGCTTGTCCAGGGAATCTCCACTATCTGCGTTTTGGAAATCACCTGTTTGCCTCTGCCTGTGAGCAGTCCAAGATGATGATGAAGTTTATGAGAGACATCTATCATCATGAATCTTATAGGCAGTATAGTCTGAAAGTGAAAGACTGGCTTCTTGATTATATGAATAATGATGACTCCTTGCTTACTGATTCTGAAGGATGTCTTGTCTTGCAAGACGATGAAATCGTAATTGCGCCTCCTCTTACAGAGCATGATGATAAATTATATACAGAACAAGCTCAAGTCATTTGGAAAAAACTCATTGAAAAAGGATGGTGTGAGAAGGATGGTTCGATGCTCGTTTGGAAAAAATCTAAACGGTCACTAGGCTATATGGTAAAACTGGTGGCACATGAGTTGAAGGTTTTAGATCCTGCTACCAAAAATATTGTATGGGATTCGTTTAAGCATTTATTTAAGGATTTAAATAATTCCTCTGTTCTTAGTCAGGCTAAGAGTGGGGCGGGAAAATTTAAGTTAGAAAGCCGTCCTACTTCGTGGCCTGGTGAAGCTGATGAACTGCGCATTTTGCTAAGATCTCTATAACGGAACCTCTATTGGTGTGTTGTGTTGTTGTTGTGCCAATAGTTTTGTTTCTTTTCTTTTTAAGCCATTTAAAAGGTTGTATAGCAGTTGGTTACTTGTGAAATTTGAGGTGTTGCGTCGTGTTGCGTAACACCTCGCTTATGCCCTTTTTTACTAATTTTGCAGCATCAAAATCAAATTGTTGATGATGATGCAAGATTCAAATAACACCATGCAGCAGAACAAGTCGGAGACTTGCCCTGCTCACCAGCCAAACGATTCGACCCAGGCTGGAAACCAATCAGTGGTCGAGTGTAATAAAGAGGATACTGCTAAGTCTCATTCTGACTCCATAGAACTTCAACCTCTCATTCCTGACAAGGATTATCCTGCTGGAGTAAGAGAGTGGATGATGACGGCACCCAGTGAGCTCAAGTTTTCCACCTTGGCGGTGGCGAGTTCTATGCTTGCCGTATATGCCACTCGTATCCGCCTCAATTATGTTTACGATAATTCGCTTTCTGCTATTCTTCTTCATGTGCTGGTATGTGGTGATCAGAGCTCAGGAAAATCGTTTGCCCGTTATCTGATGCGTTATCTGATGGATCCATTCATCAAGCGTGATGCCGAGCAAAGGGCAGAGGAACAGAAGTATGCCGAATTGAAGCGACGCCAAGGTAAAAAAGATGGCAAATTGCCTCCGGAACCAAAGACAGACATCACCTTGCTCCACGAGAATCTTTCGCTCTCTATGCTCATCAAGAGAGCCGATGCTCCAATGAAGCTGTTTGGTACGCCGAAAACGCTTTTCCAGTTTGCCGATGAGATCGGTGCTATCGTGCAGGCCAGCAAGCGACAGTTTTCTGATATCAAGCAAATCAACAAGACTGGATATGACCTGGGATCAGAATTCGGTCAGGATTATTTGAGTGAAGCCAGCTATTCGGCTGTGGTAGATTTGATGTTGTGCTATGTCTATACAGGCACACCTGCAGCCGTAAACCGATATATGGATAAAGCAGCCATAGAAGGTGGCAGCGTTACCCGTACTATCCTTTGCAACGTGAATTCTCAGCTGGGAGAAAATCCATTGATATTCAAGCCTTTGACAGAGGAACAGAAGCAAAGTATAGATACTACTTTGCAAAAACTCATGTCGCTCTGTTATAGCGAAGACGGAAAATCTTTACGTAAGGAAAGCTTGCTTGATACGAGTTGGTTGGATCCTACGGTGAAGAAATGGTGTGAAGCTCGTAGAAGTGACGTAATGAAGTCGATGTCAAAAGCTCTTGATGTCTTTTATAAACGCAGCAGTGTAAGTGCCTTTCGCATAGCTTCGCTTATGCAATACCTTTATCAGGTAGAGGGTGTAAAGACACAGAAGGAAATCCGCCGCCTGGTGAAGCAGATATATTTGGCTTGTGCCGATCGTATCTTGCACAATATGTTAGGTAAATGGGGAGCCATCTATGATGAGATTAATGCAGATTTTGAATCTCACCCCTATAAGACCTGTAATTACTTTGACGAGTTGCCGCAAGAGTTTTCCCGTAAATTCCTGGAAGAATTTTTAACTCGTAAAGGTGTGCGCACACCATTGAAGAATGTAATATGCAATTGGAAACGCAAAGGATGGATTGAGAAACTTGCTACCGGTAACTTGCGCAAGAAAGCTTCACGCGCCATCAGTAGTTCTAAGAAAAAAAAGTAATTTCAGTTAGTTTAAGATATGATTAATAAGTTTGACATTCAGAAACTTCGCGAGCTCGACATCTTGCAGGTGGCTGATCTTCTGGGCATGGGGCTCCGCAACAAGCGAGCCCTCTGCATCCACCACGATGATCATCATCCGAGTCTCGCCTTCAATGTAAAGAAGAACACCTGCCACTGCTATAGCTGCGGATTCTCTGCCGATACCATCGCACTGGTGAGAGAGCGACTGAACCTGGGCTTCAGCGAGGCATGCCGCTGGTTGGCAGATCATTTTGATGTGTATATCGCCGATGAGCACAGAGATACTCATCGCAAAGATGTGAAAAAGGCGGTTACGGCATCAGAGAGAAGAATGGCTTCCCTGAGAGTGCATTTTGCAGAAACCCATGTCTCGCATGGACATCTGGCAGAATCTTCCAGTAGTGGAGAAAAGAATGGCAGATGCCAATCTTCGGCTTATGTTGCCCAGGCATCCGTAGATGTGGAGTTTTACCAGCAGATGTTCCGGCAGATGCATCTTTCGGAATCGGGGCAGAGATTCCTCTTCGAGGAGCGGTTGCTCAGCCCGGAGGCATTGAAGGTCTGCCAGATAGTGAGCACCGAGCAAAGCGTATGCATGGCGAGAGTGGGGCGTGGAGTGTTTGACGGACCATCGCTCATCTTTCCCTATTTCGACCAGGAGGGAAGGCTGGTTTCCGTGCAGAGCCGCTATCTGGGAAAGAAGAGGCCAGAATCATCATTCGATATGAATAAGGTATTTCTTGATGAAGCAAAGCCGAAGGAGATTCCCCGATTCAAGTTTGCACCAGGCAGTCATCGCATGATATATGGGCTCGACCGTTTGAAGGATTATCCTCCTGGTGAACCGCTGATCATCACCGAGGGTCCCTCTGATTGCTGGACGGCATTGACCCTGGGCATTCATGCCATAGCCATCCCCAGTGCCACGCTTTTCGACCGCCGCTTTCAAGGGCTTCTTGCCGGAAGAAATCTTCACATTTTCCCTGATCAGGACGAAGCAGGATTGAGTCTTTATTTTGAGCTGAAGAAAGCATTGCCCAGTTTGGTTTACCATCAGTTGCCCGAAGGTTGCAAGGATTTGAGTGAGTATTATCTCATGCTCCGTCGTAGTGAAGGGATGACGCTGGAGGAGGCGAAAGCTAAGGTACAGGGCAGCGTAAGTGTCTGATAATTATGCTTTTTGTTATTATGTTTATTATGTTTTTTATATTTATTAATTTGCTTTTTAATTTAATTTAGGTAGATATGGAAATTTATGTAAATCGTCTATTGCGTGAGCGTGGCACCATCATGGGCATACTCAAAGTTGTGAAAGAGGTTGCTGGCGAAGAGATTGAACTTGTGAAGGTATGCGGCACCGTGGAGCGTGAGGCTGATTGTCTTCCGGCAGGAAAGTATCGTGTGCGCATTGGCAAGTGCATCTATCACCGTCGCAAGATGCCGTTCCTGGTTCCGATGGATTCCTCCCAGTGTGAGCTTTGCTGCAAGGCTCGTCATTCTCATGAGTTTGGCGATATTTCAGCCTTCGCCTCCCTGCCATGTGCGATGATTCAGCCGGGCAACGGTCCGTTTACGATGGGCAGGGGCAGCATCCTGGTGGGCGAGGTTCATGCCCCCGGCTATGTATTGAAGAGCCAGCCGCTTTTCACCACCCTCTACGAGCGCATCAAGAAGGCGGTGTGGCGAGGCAACGAAGTGACGCTGGAGATTAAGGAGGTGTAGAAAGGAGAAGGATGCTTTTGTTATAATACAGTAAGTATTGTAGTAGAATAGCTGATGATATTGTAAAAGAAAAAGCAGTTGTTGCGGTAAGAGGCAACAACTGCTTTTTAATTCTTACAATATTATTTTTCAAAATACGTGCCAATGGCTATGAGAGGGATGTTTTCCATCCAGTCTTGATCTACGTATCCTTTCATGGAGATGCGCAGTCCTTTCAGCCCAGGGTTGTCTTTGATGAACTGGGCCAGGGAACGGGCACGTACATTTTCCTCAGCCTTTACTTCGATAGGTATAACCCTCTGACTGTCTTGAATGATGAAATCAATCTCCGAAGGTGTCTTGGTATTGCTCCAGTAATAGGGCTTTAGTCCCAATGCCAATAGTTGCTGTAGCACATACTGTTCTGTAAATGCACCTTTGAACTCTGTGAATACATTGTCGCCTATCAGCATCTGATCTGCTGAGGCATCCGTCATGCATGCCAGAAGACCACAATCTAATAAGAACAGTTTAAAGACATCCATGTCTTCATAAAACTTGAGGGGCATTTTAGGCTCCTTGATGCGGCTCACCTTATATACAATGCCGGCATCTACCAACCATTGTATGGCCAGTTCAAAATCCTTGGCTCTGCCACCTTTGCGCACAGCTCCATAGATGAACTTCTTGTTTTCACGTGCCAGTTGGGAAGGGAGCGAATCCAGTACCTCCCGGATTCTTGTTGATTCCGCAGCTGAAGTATGTTTGGAAATATCCCTGCGATAGGCTTCCAGAATGTCACGCTGCAGGGTGCGAACCTGCTGTAAGTCTGTATTTTCGATGAATTTGCTTACCACTCCTGGCATTCCGCCCACAAAGTAATATTGCCGGAGCAATTCCGTCATCTTGGGTTTCATGATGTCGATAAGTCCCCAGTCTTTGGAATGGAGTAATTCTATCCAACCTTCATTGCCGGTTGCATCAAGAAATTCCTCGTAATCCATGGGGTACATGGTAAGCATATCTACTTTCCCTACAGGGAACGATTCTCCCTTTCCCAGAGTAACCCCAAGGAGGGAACCTGCTACCATGACATGGTATTCGGGAGCTTTTTCGCAAAAGTACTTCAAACTATGGAGTCCTCTCGGAACCTCCTGTATTTCATCCATGATGATGAGGGTGTCAGCAGGAGTAATCTTTACGCCAGTAATGGCTTGGATGGTGATGAGGATTCTGTCTATGTTGTAATCGAGCTCAAAGAGCTGTTTCATTCTTGGCTCTTCGTCACAGTTGATATATGCTACGTTTTTGTATTCCTTTTCTCCAAAGTGTTGCATAATCCAAGTCTTACCTACTTGTCTGGCACCTAGTAACATCAAGGGCTTTCTGTCCACATTTCTTTTCCATTTCAGGAGCTGTTTGTATATCTTTCTTTTCATAACTATCTGTATTTTAAATATTTCTGCTGCAAAGATACACTTTTTCGATGATAAAAACAAGAAAATTGCACACTTTTTCGATGATAACAAATGTTAAATCATACACTTTTTCGAGGATAAGGTTGATTTATGCTTGAAAAAATAGCATTTTAATGGTAATGGAGATCAACTATTTGTCAGTTTATTTATAAGCCGTGCGCAAATGTTCTGACTGCATTTTCTGCAACTTTTCATTGCTCATTTCGCCAGATTCCCAAAGCTTATCCATTTCTCGTTGCAAGCGCTCATTCATGAACTTTATTAATTGTTTTGCCATAATCGTAACTTTTAGAATTATGATATAATAACCCATTTGCCTGATTTCTGCGAGCCTTCTCTGCGGATGATATGATCTTCCTGCATCTTCTTGAGATGCTTGGAGATAGCACTTCTGTTGATATTCAGAGTGCTAGCGATTTCTCTGGAAGTGATGTTCCCATTGCTGGCGATAAGTTGCAAAATGGCATTTCTCGTTTCTGGTCCACCTTTCTGGTCCACTTTTTTATTTTCTGGTCCACCTTTCTGGTCCACCTTCTGCTTCTCCTTTTCCATCTTGTTTTCTCCTTCCATCTGCACTTTGATATCAGCTATCGCAATATCTTCTTCCATAGATTTCCTGTATTCAAGAATCTCGTTTCTCAGGTTTTGCGTGTGCTCTTTCAGCATGAAAATCTGGAAGGGCGCCATTGCCTCTTCTTCTCTCGATTCATTGAGGGCTTCGATATACTGAGCCTTATCTTCTTTGATGATTTTAGCAGGCACCAGTCCGAATTCAAACTGCAGGTGATTCATGATGAGGCGCGACATTCTGCCGTTGCCATCCACCCATGGGTGAATAGTAACGAGAATGTTGTGGGCATCGAAACTTAGCAGGTAGGCATCTATGGCGTTGGGGCTTTTGATGAGCGCTTCTCTCCGCTGGTTGATGTGGTTGCAGAGTTCTTCCAGTTTCATCGGAACTTTGCGGTAGTCCATATAGGAGCGGCCGCCTGCTCCTGCCGTAACGCCAACAAGGCGCAGGTCACCCTTTGATGAGTCGAATTCGCCCATCAAGGTGCTGTAGTGGCTACCCGTATTCCTCATCACCAGGGCGGAGAGGTTCTTGAGCATTTCCACGGTGAATGGCTTGTGTTCTCTTGCCCATCTGATGGATTGCTCGTAAGCTCTCTTCAGGTCGAGGTTCATGAGTTGTTCCACCATCGGTTTGCCTTTAGCCGTGATACCTTCGTCGAAGAGAAGCTGGTTCTCAATCTCGGTCACGGTGGAGCCTTCGATGGCGGTAGAGTGGGTGATGATAGAGTAGAGATAGAACTTCTGATAGTCTATCTGCTCAGATATTCCCAGCTCTTGGTATTCTTTCAGAACCTCTAGGAGTTCATTGATCTGCTTGTCCATAATGCTTCTTTTTGTAACTGAATCTTTTTGCAAAGATACGACGAATATTTTGATTTCGCAAGAAAAAATGGGGGATAATATAAAAAAGGTGGCGATTCTTTTTGTTATCTCTGATTTTTGCAGTATCTATTACTGTAATAATGATAAAAAAGCCAGCCTTTTCGCAGGAGAAGGCTGGCTTTCTTGGTCTTTACATGGGAAGATAATCCGTATAATCCTTTAAATTTCAGTATTCTCTGCCATTTTCTTTCAGCTTTTCTTGCGAGTTCCAATCTTTCTTCGTATTTTTGCACCAATAAGTAACGTGGAACTATATAAGCGAAAGAAATATGGAGGAAAGGAAATATCATATCGAGGAATCGAAGATAGCAGGGGATAAGGTCTGCGAGCCATCGCCTGCTTATCGTTCGGCAGCATCATCAGCATTATCAGTATCATCCGTATCATGGGATGAGGCTTACGATACCGATTCCTATCCTATGGGTCGCTCGTTGGAGCAGGTGATGGAGCATTGCGAGAGCATTTTGGATAAATTGGATGATCCAAATTATGGAGAGCCTATTTCCGTTTTGGATGCTGAGATAGAAAAGATGATTGCAGAATGGAAATAAAAACTGATGCCCTTTTCAAGAAGGAGATAAAAAAGTGCATTGTTTGCACTCAGAACTTCGGAGGATGAGGATGCACCTAGCTATATGGCCCTGGGGGCTGATAAACCCATATAACTGCTGCATAAGCAAAAGTGTCGCCCGGTAACATCGAATAATAATTGGATGAAAAGTGGTAGGGCGAAAGATGCCTACGCTTGGCTTTTGCTGCAATCTAGAATTTTAGAACAATTAATTTAATCTAAGTTTGCCGGACATCCAGACTTATAACTATTTTAGAATTATGAAGAGAACATTACTTGCTTCAGTTTTAGCAGTCATGGCTTTGGCTGCCAGTGCGCAGGTTTCTGAAGTGACTAAGATGAAGGGCGATGGTTTTGGTTTTATCCCAAAGAGCCTCACTACCACTGGTGTCATCACTCCTTATTCAACCATCGGAGTTGAACGCAATGAAAACCAGCCGGTAGAGTTCACGGTTTATGATGCTTCCTTTAATGTAGCGAAAACTTTCAGCTACGAACCTAAGGAGTTCAAGAATAAAGTAGTACGAATGAAAGCTTTGGCCGACTTTAAGACCAAGCAGATTCTTGATAAAGGTTATGAGGAACAGTATTGGGGTAGTGTTTATGGTGTTTATGATACGGATAAAGGTTTTCTGATTCCAGTTACGACGATGGCCGAATTTAAGGCTGCTATTGCCAAGATGATGGATAAATATACAGTGGATTTCTTTACTGATGATAGTGGTAATTTCGCCTTCCATCTTGATGATGATTGGCTACGTATCGTTTCTAGTTTCGATCCTATAACAGTTAGTGAAAGTTACTTTTATTATAATTCTTCCGACAACAAATTGTATAGAGTTAAAAATCTTACAAAAATAGTAGAGGTTGATACTTCTAGTTTAGATTGGAAGGTGGATGAAACCCAGGAGAACCATGAGTATAAGTGGGCAGAAAGTGTCCATGCGATAGAGGTGCATGATTATGATGCAAACTGCAATGAGGGTTCTCATGAATACCTTTCTCAGAATGTGTTTAATAATGATGATAAGTATGAGTATTTGGTGAAAACCTATAAAGAGGTGTCTGCCACAACAAATTCTACGAGATCTATAAGTGCATGTCCTATTGCAGGTATTGAGGATGGAAAAATCGTTTTTGTCAAAGATGTAGAGGATAAGTACTATGAGCCTTGTCTTGTAATAAAGGATGAGGACGGAAAGGAATTGTTCTCTGTGTCAACTGTTGATTACATCGGGGATACATTTACCATCTATCGTGCTAATGGCAAGACTTATTTTGGTACTGAGGAATACCTGGGTAATAGCCTATATCAGTATGTCATCTACTTGATTGACAAGACTGATACCGGCATCACAGAGCTTGCCCGCACGCAGGCGGTGAAGTCTGCCAAGACCTTCAATATGGCTGGCATGCTGGTAGGCAAGAATGCCAAGGGCTTGGTTATCCAGCAGGGTGGCAAGAAATATTTCAACAAGTAGCAATAGAAATTACTGTAATAATGATAAAGAAAGCCAGCCTTTTCGCAGGAGAAGGCTGGCTTTGTTTTTCTTTTTGCGTGAGGAAATTATCCTTATAATCCATTAAATTTCAGTGCTCTCTGCCATTTTCTTGCAGATTTTCTTGCGAGTTCCAATCTTTCTTCGTAACTTTGTATCATCTTTACATAAGTAACGTGGAACTTTAAAAGCGAAAGAAAATATGGAGGAAAAGAAATATCATATCGAGGAATCGAAGATAGCAGGGGATAAGGTCTGCGAGCCATCGCCTGCTTATCGTTCGGCAGCATCATCAGCATTATCAGTATCATCCGTATCATGGGATGAGGCTTACGATACCGATTCCTATCCTATGGGGCGTTCGCTGGAGCAGGTGATGGAGCATTGCGCAGAAATAGATAAGCACTTGGATGACCCGAACTATGGTCATCCAGTGGATGATTTGATTGCAAGATTAGAGCAGAAGATTGCGCAATGGAGATAAAGGCAGATGATTTGTTTGATAGCGAATTTGACAAATGTGTAGATTACGCTTTGTTGGAATTCGGCAGAAAAACAGCCAAAAAGTGGATTGATAGCTTGATTGGTATTAAACATCAGCTGAGGTTGATGCCTGAGAGTTATCCGTTTGTACCTGAATTGCAGAAATGGAGAAAGTATCGTGGGGCCTTCATCATGAAGAACTTCAAGATTATCTATTTTTATAATGAAAAGGAAGATATCATCTGGATGGTGGATCTCTGGGATTTGCGCCAAGATCCTCGTAAGCTGAATCTGCGAGCCAGGAGGATAGAAAGAAAGGATTATCATTAGAATTTTAAATCCGCTAGGCGTCCTGCCGGATTTGCAATCCGGCATAGGGAATGTTCGACCATTTTGGGTATGGCGGATTTGCAATCCGCCTCATCTGGATGGGCAAAAAAGAATTTGCAATCTAGCTTGCTGCGGATTGCAAATCCGTCGAAACTAAATAAGTTTTGTAATCTAGCGACTTCTGGCTTTTCTCAAAATAAACCAGATGATGCGTGCAGGAAGAGTGATTGGAAAGGCAAGGCAGCCCCAAAAGCAGGATCCTGCCTCTGCGGTGAAAGAATTGTTCTTCCTTTTTAGTCTTTCTTGTTCTTCGGCAATCTCATCCAGGATTCCTTTGTCTAATTCCTTGAAATCTACGTAGCTTGGAAGTGGCTCAGCGATGTTATAGAGTTCTTTAGCTGTCAGCTTGATGTCTGTACCCCATGTTATACTGTATGGACTTACCTTGTAGCTCTCGTAATAATCAATGTCCTGAAAACGCTTTAGCTTTTCTTCATCAGAAAGCATAAGCTTCTTGATATCAATAAGTTTGCGCTCCATATTGCTAAACCAGACAATCAGCTTGTAATCCTCCTGATACCAGACAAATATAATTCCCAGTTTGTCTTTTGGATCTAATGGGGCTATGTGAATTTCCTTCATCTTGCTCAAATTCTCAATTTTGGCAAGGGGCTTCACTTTTTTGATATAGCGATAGTGCTCCATCAGCTCACGCTGATGAAGGTGTGCCCAATAGTTCACCAGGCGTTGTTGATCCTTTGGAATAAATGCATATTCAAACTCTAATTTCTTGAAATTATATGATGCGCTCTCATCCTTATATCTGATGGAAAAGGATGGCTCTAGCATTATATCATCATTGAAATGAATATATATATCATAGAAGTTTACCTTACTCATAGCTATAGTTTATAAATGAAAAAAGCCCTGCCTATTTAAGCATTGTTAAGAGGCTCGGCTGGAACTAACGCTGCAAAGATACAGATAATTATTGATACTTCAAAGATTTTGAGAAGAATATTTTGATTTCGCAAGAAAAAATGGGGATAATATAAAAAAGGTGACGATTCTTTTTGTAATCTCTGATTTTTTGCAGTATCTTTGCAAATACAAAACTGCACTCGGCAATTTTGAAAGCAAGCTTTCTTTGCACTCAGAACTTCGGAGGATGAGGATGCACCTAGCTATATGGCCCTGGGGGCTGATAAACCCATATAACTGCTGCATAAGCAACTGTTGATTACATCGGGGATACATTTACCATCTATCGTGCTAATGGCAAGACTTATTTTGGTACTGAGGAATACCTGGGTAATAGCCTATATCAGTATGTCATCTACTTGATTGACAAGACTGATACCGGCATCACAGAGCTTGCCCGCACGCAGGCGGTGAAGTCTGCCAAGACCTTCAATATGGCTGGCATGCTGGTAGGCAAGAATGCCAAGGGTATCGTTATCCAGCAGGGTAGCAAGAAATACTTTAACAAATAGTATCTTGATAAAAGGTTAAACTCAGCACGCCCTGTAAGGACAAAAGCATTGAATACAAGATACTTTTGCTCTTACAGAGCGACTTTCTCTTTCACGCCTGATGGATTTCCGTTAGGTGTCTAGCTAGATTTGCAATCTTGCTTGCATTAGTTGACACTAAGATTTCGGTATAATCTAGCAAACTCTTCTAATCTAACTACTAGTACTCTTGGAAAATCGATGTTTTCTAATTCTTTGAAATGTTTATCATCAGAAACAATGAAATCAGCATTGGCAAAGACTGCACAATCCACAAACTTATTATCATCGGGATCCTGTGTGATAAGATTCCAATGATAATGAGCATCAACTCTTTGGGTATTCGGAGCTTGAGTTATAATCTCCAATACCATAGTTGCTATTAATCGATTCGTTTTTAAACAAAGTATTTCTTCGTATTCTTCTAGAATTTCAGTTGTATAGCAAAGACAATAGTCCCCATTCAAGAATCCTTCCCATAAGAAATAATTCTTGCTTTTCCTTGCAATTATCTGCAAGAGACAGTTGGTATCTAAGACGATATTTCTCCGCATAGTCAGTTTATTTATAAGCTGTTCGCAAATGTTCCGACTGCATTTCCTGCAACTTTTCATTGCTCATTTCGCCAGATTCCCAAAGCTTATCCATTTCTCGCTGCAAGCGATCATTCATGAACTTTACTAATGTTCGTTTCAAATCTGCCAAGTCCTGTTCTGACTGCAAACAAGAGATAACATTGAGCACAGCCTGTTGGGCTTGATTGAATTGTAATACTTGTGTTGCCATAATTGTAATTTTTAAACATTTCATGTGCAAAGATACAGATAATTATTGATACTCCAAAGATTTTGAGAAGAATATTTTGATTTCGCAAGAAAAAATGGGGGATAATATAAAAAAGGTGGCGAATCTTTTTGTTATCTCAGATTTTTGCTGCATCTGGATTGATTCGCATAATCCATTAAATTTCAGTGTTCTCTGCCATTTTCTTTCAGATTTTCTTGCGAGTTCCAATCTTTCTTTGTATTTTTGCACCAATAAGTAACGTGGAACTTTAAAAGCGAAAGAAATATGGAGGAAAAGAAATATCATATCGAAGAATCGAAGATAGCAGGGGATAAGGTCTGTGAGCCATCGCCAGCTTATCGTTCGGCAGCATCATCAGCATTATCAGTATCATCCGTATCATGGGATG
>ERZ1023701.141-NODE-141-length-27987-cov-10.198518_pt1 | contig 27987 bp, 29 predicted proteins | sample MGYA00380350_ERZ1023701 | MGnify/ENA primary metagenome ERZ1023701 (study PRJEB33179, sample SAMN07449025) | human gut metagenome | biome: Human-gut; feature: Human associated habitat; material: Faeces | host: Homo sapiens | place: India:Kasaragod | collected... | reverse complement strand
CCTCTACCCGCCTAATTTTGTTTTTATTGTTACGGCGTCAACAGAGATCTTGTCTTTTTCGATGGTAGGCTTCTTCTGTTTTTTTTTAGAGACAAATCACGTTGTTTTCAAACTTCGGATCGACAAACGGTTTGATGTCTTTTTCCGTTCCCCATCGAGCGCTGCCGTATTCTGCATCCCGCCGAAACTTCTTAGCGTTCTTGCTTTTGAAATAGATCAGCAGCCGGAAACCAACTGCGCCTACAATACCAACAAGCCAATCCAGCGGGGCAAGACCGGGTGCAAAGTCAGCAAAGGCCGGGCCAATCGTCTGGCCCAGCCCGATGAGCTTATGTGCAAAATCGTTACCCGCCGCCAGCCGGTAGGCCGTTCCCAGCTTGAGGCACGCCCACAGGATGAACAGATAGGGAATGTTCGGAATGAGATATTTTCTGATCTTATCTGTCCTCATGGGCCACCTCCTTTGCACGTTCTTTCTGCTTCGGCTTTTCTTTGGAAAGCTGATCTGCCGCCTGTTGCAGTTGTTCCCGGATGGGAACACGGTTCGATTTTGCTTTGCTTAACACCTTCCGGGAATACTCAGAAAAGCAGGCGGTCATTGCGTCTGCCTGTCCAGCCTTGAAAAACAGCAGGTATTTGTCCGGCCCGGTTTTATAGACCGCATAGTCTACATTCCATTTCCGGGCCACGCGGTCAAAGGACTTGGCATCCCCGGATAGCTCAATGCTGTTGGTGGCTGTACCGTGGGCCATGAGCTTTCGCACACTTTGTTTTCCATGCGGTACTTGCCGCCCACGGTATGCCTTGCGGATCTTCCGGCCCACCATGCCCAGCACATACGCCAGTCCCCGCGCCGTCAGCTTGGTTGTTTTTACGGATATGGCTATCGTGCGCCGGGAAATATCTTCATCAATCAGTTACACCGCCTCCTTCCTTGGGACAATTTGTCTCGAAGTGCCATCACCGATCCCCACGGTCTTTTTTCTGCATTTGACGGTAGCCCTCCAAAGAAGAACCGTCTATGATTTCCTGATAAGCAGCCATTTGCTCCCGGATAGAGAGCTTCGGGAAAGAGAATACCTTATGCTCCTTGGGAATATCCTGCAAGCCGTGATACACTTCCACGAAATGATCGCTTTCTTTGACAACATAGCCGCCCGGGGCAAAATGGCCGTTTTCGTGGATGCAGGCATCCCGGCCATACGCCTCATAATCGAAATACGGTTTTACCTGATCTGGCACATCCAACATTTCCAGATCGTCCACATAAATACGCCCCAGCGTTTCCTCATCGGATACGCCGGGGTAAAAGCCGTAACAGTCCAGATTTTGTGTCAGATTGATGATGTCCCGCACCGAAGAACAGTGATCGCCGCTGTCGAGGACGGCCTCCAGTGTTTCCAGCTCCGATGAGGTAAGCTCGGAAAGCAGGCAGGCCAGATGATTAAGCTCGTCCAGATTTTCATACTCGCTCAAATGGTCATAGAGCCCCAGCACATCCCCATCGAAAGAGGTAATAAAAATTTCCTGATAGCGGACGCCATCCACGCCGATCCGTTTCAAGAGAGCCTCCACCTCCTGGGCGGTTGTGGGAAATTTCAGTGTTTCACCCACAAGCTGGCCCTCGCTGTACTTTCCGGCGTTGGTAACGTAGGCTTCAAACAGGGTTGCCATTAGCGGCGGCCCTGTCCCTTGACGGTCAGGATGCCCTCAAGGGTTGTTGCCGTAATTCCCAGCCGCTGGGCCACGGCAATATCATTTTTCATGGCTTCGGTCATACTGTGCCCGCAAACAACCAGCACATGAGAACGGCGGAGCAGGTCACGGCTCATGTCGATGCCGCTTTTATGCTCCTCGGGAACAGCATCATTGAGAAACAGGGGCAAGTACAGGGGCGGGCAAATAGGAGAAAAGCCTGCCTCATACACGGTGCGGCAATACTGCGCCGCCAGTTCTGCGTTTTCGCTATCGCCGCCGAGCCATGCAGCGGTGATATAAGCAAGGGGTCGTTTCATCGTTCATACCTCCGATATTTTAATAAGAAAGTTCAACCCAAACCCCACGCCCTTTCCCAGTCTTGGGAAAGGGGGCGGCTCTGGAGGATATACCCCCGCCGCTTGCCGGGGAAATAGCACAGCCGGGGCAGACCGTCAAGGGCGAGCCGCCGAAAACGGCGGTGCGCTGCACCCTTGACGGCCCACTCCCGGCTGTACTAAAAAACAGGCGGCGACGGGGGATATATACCACCAGAGCCTCTGATCGAGGGCGGGGCCCTCGGGACAAAGTGTCTCGAAGTTGTTACTTGTCAAGTTCCTGCTTTTTCGGGGCTTTTGCCAGCTCCGGCGGCTGTTTTTCTTTCCAGTCATCCAGCAGGGACATAATCTGTTCTTTCATTTTGGCGGGAGTGACCTCCTTGCCAAAATACTTTTCCAGTTCCGCAGTAGAAATAATCACGCCTCGATCCTCCTTTTTCTGTTCTGATAAGATACCGTCAATGACATCGCCGTTGAGCTTGCCTTCCTTATCCAGCTCCCGGAGCCGTTTAGCCTGGGCCAGCGAGGGCGAAGCCTGCTCCCCGTCAATGGAAACAGCAATAAGCCTCTGATTTTTCGGTTTGATGTAGGAAAGCTCCACGGCAGGCATGAAGCCCATCTTTTTATCGTCTACCTTATCCAGAAGCTCCGGCACAAGGGAGTTGAGCCGCAAGTAGCGCATGACCTTTTTATAGTTCATTTCATGCGCCTCGCCTACAATCTCAACCGAGCGTTTCCCGACATCGCCTTCCGCAACACCTTTCAGCCGCCCGCCCTGATGCTTGATGTCCTCAACTTCGAGTTCCAGCAGCGCGGCCAATTCGCTGGGGAGCATCCCGTCACGCTGCTTGTTGCTGTCCTTCATGGCCTGAACCGCTTCGTGGTCGGTCATTTCACGGACGATAAAGGGCATTTCATCCAACCCGGCCAGTTCGCTACCGTGGGTACGGCGATGGCCCGCTACAATTTCGTAGCCGTTTCCGTCTTTCTCCGGTCGGGCAAGACCGGGAACCATTACACCGTTTATGCGGATAGAAGCAACGATTTCCTGCATCTTCGCATCGTCCCGTACCTTAAAGGGGTGCGGACGGAATGTGTGAAACGGATGAACCTCGGAAAGTTTCAGATAAACCAGCTTGCCTTCCTCAACCGGGCGGGGCGGTGTGGTCGGCTCGGGAGCCGTCTGTTCCGCTGCAGCAGTTTCCTTCGGTGCCGTATCCTGTGTGGGCTTTACGGGCTCCTTGGCATCCGGGGCTTTTCCGTCACTTCGGGACACTTTGTCTCGTTTGGACGGCTTGGGCTTGTCAGGGGCCGCCTTATCCGCCTTGGGTGGGCGGCCCTTGCTGGCCCCAGCCGATTTCTCCGCTTTCTGATTTTCAGTCGCGGCCTTTTCTGCTTTCGGTGGACGACCACGGCGCGGCTTTTTCGGCTCCTCCGTATTGGCGGGCTGCGGTGTTTCTCCGTGGGCTGCTGCCTCCGGCGTTTCTGGAGTTTCCGCCTTTTCGACTTCGGCGCGGGCGTTCTGCCTCTTTTCCGCCATAAGCTCATTGATTTTGTCAAAGGACACAACCACATCGCCGGACTCAGGTATGGCAGGCCCGGTCTGTTCCTGCTGGGGCTCAGACGCTGCGGCCTGTTCGGGTGTGGTGATAGGCTCGGCGGCCTCCGGGGAAATATTCTCCGCAGGGCCAGTATTCAATTTTTCATCGGCCATTTACGATCCTCCTTTTCGTTAAAGTTGCACAAATTTGAACGCTAAAATTTTGTAGTTATTTTTGTGCCTCCTTTCCGTCTATCCACGCAAAAAAGCCGCCCGTTTTTCATGCCGGACGGCTTTTTGCGTAATGTGATAGATCAAATATTATTTTTTCTGGTTTGTAGGCTCCGAAAAGCCTTGTATTTACAGTGTTCCTAATAGGAAGTAATCATATTCTATTATACCATTATAATCTTGCGTACTACTCAATTTAGTCAACGCTAAAATGTGATGTTTAAAATCATGTTTCAATGCATTTATCTTAGTCTGTGATTTTTTTATTAATACGAGTTGTTCTCTATATTCATTAATCTCTCTTTCCAAGACATCATTTTTATATTTTTGTTCATACGTGGAAAATAGGATATCGTAAAGTTTAAAGACTAACATATTTACAAATAGCAACCCCATAGAAACTATAACAATCACTGCTTCATTGTCAATTCTATTTACTACTAATACACATATTATCAACAGACTAGAAATAGGTACTCCTGCAGCTATAATCACTGTACTGTTTGATCCAAAATAATCATATTTTAACTGTATATATTTTTCAATAACAACTTCAAGTATAAATATCATGAAATATGAAGTTATGTTATTTACAATCCCCAGCCGTTCTCCTAATGTATACTGACCGATAATTGTTGCCACAAAAATATCGGAAATTGAACAAATACAATAAATCATAAATGTAACTATAGCACGTTTCATCCATGAAGATTTATATAAACAAGATATAAGAAAAATTGAAATTATAGATGTAACCATATTAATTATTGGATTATTTAATAATAGATAACAAATGCTATTAATTAGATACGAAAATATAAATATGAGCATTTTTATCTTTTTCTCTTCTCTGTCATCTACAAAGAAAATAGCCATAAAACGGATAATTATATAAAAGAAAAATATATTTAAAATTAAATACTCACTCACATACTTTATACCCATAATTTTTCTCCTTTTTTAATTTCAGCAATTTATTACGGATTTCTTTTCTATTAATCTGGCTTATAGGTAATTGTATTCCATTTTTCATTTTTACCCATTCATATGTATATTCAATAACATATTTATAATTAATAAAGTATGATTTATGTATTCTCCAAAATTCTAAGCTCTGTATACTTTTTTGAACATTATCCAATTTATCGTAAAATTCAAGTTGCTGATCTTCCATATTTATATAAATCTTTCTCTCATAGCTTTGAAAATACATTATTTTGTCAAGAGGAATTTTATAATACATATTTTTTATACAGCATTCAAAATTTCCAGTTCCACAATCAATCAACTTTTTTGCTTGCAAAAATGTGTTTTCAATATCATCTACGGTAAATGGTTTAACCAAGAAATCCATAGGACGAGTTTTAAATAATTTTAATGCATATTCTGTTTTTGAAGAAATATAAATTATTTGTATATGCTCGTCATTCATAGAATTACGTAAATATCTTGCAATTTCTATTCCATTTATATCCTGTAATTCAATATCCAAAAACAATATGTCGTATTGAATTTTATTGCGCAAATAGTTAATAAAACCATTGCCTGAATAAAAAACATCGACTTGCATTGGAATATTAGCCTTCTCGGATAAATCCAATAATTGTTGTTCTATTGCTGAACAAGTAAATGTTTCATCATCACAAATCGCAATATAATACATTTTTTAGCTCCTTTTTGCCCATCATAATATAAATTTTCAGGCTCTAATAATCCACTTTAAATAATAATTTTTCATTAATCAATACAATTTTTCCTCAGTCTCAATATAGCTACTTTAATTAGTCTTTTTTAAGAATAACAACTAGTATATTTGGTTTACTTTTGGACTTCTAATTGTAAAATAGGTACAGGAGAATAGTAATGGACAAAAAATTTATTCAAAATCGTATTAGTGAATTAAAAGATTATAATAATTATTCAGAATACCAACTAAGCTATGAACTTGGAAAAAGTAAGGGATATATTCAATCCATAACTTCCGGGCGTTCTCTGCCCTCAATGCAGGTTTTTCTGGATTTATGTGATTGTTTTGAAATTACTCCTTCAGAGTTCTTTTCAGATGATTCATTACAATGTAATTCACAAACAGCAAAGAGAATCTCTTCAAAACTCTCTAAACTCTCACAAAATGATTTGGAGATTTTGGAAGAAATTGTTGATCGTTTTCTAAAAACCTAAATACCTTTTTGGTCAATATCAGAGTGGAAAGCGTTCCAGAATACTCGTTGAAAATTTATTTTATCTATGATGATACTGTGGTAAAGTTACTTTCCAGCATTAAAATGTACAGAAAAATAACCGTTGACCTTTTTAACTAAAGGTCAACGGTTATTGGTGGTTTTCATCGTATGATTCTCTGGCAATCAATCATCCAAGTACTCAAGAAACTCCTGTTCGACATATTTAATATATCTATGTACTTCATCAGAATAAAAAACATTTACTTTTTCGCTTTTAATTATAGATTCCCATACTTCCGGGCTTCCCTTATGAAATATCAAAAATTGAAAGTTCAACTACCTATTGCTTACAAATAAGCAAATACTATCTTCTAAGATTAAATTCTATTCTTCACTGCGTCTGATTCTTTCTAAAACAGGTCCTTTGCAAAAAATATTATAGATGATTGGCGGAACACTAACACATATAACTAAGATTATGCAAAGTAAAATACTATTTGGCAAGATAGGTATCGAATATTCAATTCCATAAATATTCATACTTGAAAATACTATATAGCTTATTGGTATCGCAATAATAATTGCCGAAACACTTGATATTATTGCGTAACCAGCGCCTTCACATATCAGAGTTTTTCTAGTTTGTTTTTTAGTCATTCCGATACTTTCTAAAATAGCAAATTCTTTTTGTCGATTCTCTACTCCAGCCGCCATCATATTTATATAATTCATTATAGCTATAATGGCTATAATAATACCTATACCATTTCCCCATACTTTGATTTTCATTTCACTATCTGACATATCTGTATATAAATCCAATTTAGAATCAAATGAGACGGTTTTGGAATCTTCAAAAATTTTTTTAATCTGCTTTTCTGTGCTATTATCGAAACTTGTCTTATAGTCCACATATGCCAATTCAACCATTGGATTATCTACAATCTCAAAAAACTTTGATGTACTTACAATCAACGCGGGGTTATATCCACCTGAAAAATATGTTGGATCTTTTACAACTCCTTCTATATCAAGTGACTGAACTTTCTCTTCATTGAGTAATGAAAATTCAACTTTTTTTTCCACTACATTAGTAGGCATAATAGATAGCCATCCCGCCGTCAATGCAATGTTACCCTTTTCAAATTCATCTTTGTTTATTTCTATCCCCGATTCTTTCAATAATAATTCTAACTCTTTATTATCAATGCCTATAAGTTTCGATTCGAAAAGACCTTCTGAATCTCCATCTTTGTATTTTTGAATATCTTTTCCATAATCACCCGGAGAATATCTGGAATCATATAAGTCTTTGTAAAAATCGCCAAATACTTCTTCCTGATAAGGTACTTTTATCACTGTAGAGTATATAGGCCTTACGTCTGATACACCATTTATATTTTCTATTTTTTTAATACATTCAGGAGTAATACTATCAACTCTATTAGCATCAAAATATGTTTCATCAACTAATTGTAAATCATAAGAATATGTTTTATTTAAAATACTTTCGGCATCGTTCTCCTTTATGACTACATTAATCGTGAAAAAAATTACTATTGAAATAACAAAAGAAGACAACACTATTATAGTTTTTTTCTTATCCCTAAATATATTTCTCCATGCCATCCAGCGAACCCCATTGGTTCTCTTATAACTTTTATTTTTTTCATTAGTATACCGAATAGCTTCTATTGGAGAACATTTTCCTGCAACTGTAGCCGGTTGCCTAGAACTAATTATAACAGTTAATAAAGAAAAAACCGTTGTCAGTCCTATTAATATAGGATAATAGGAGAATGTTAAATTCGAGGCAAGATCTGGGTTTTGTACTTTTAAAATTGTAGGGATAATCTTAATTGAAACCAAACAGCCTACTATTAAACCTATAGGAATTCCAAAACAAGCATTTCTTAAGGCTTGACTGAGCACTAGTGTTTTTAGTTGTACAAATGTCATGCCTAATGTTTTTAGTTGTCCATAATAGCGAATATCTTTTGAAACTGAAATATATAATGTGTTATAAATAAAAAGATATCCACTAAGAAAAATTATGATCAATAATCCGAATAATACAAAAACTGTTTTAATAAAAGTATTAATACTTTCATAGTCTGCATTTATCACCTGTCCATTTTCTAAATGAAATTGCTTTTGCAAAGTTTGAATTGTCTTTTCACTGTACAATGGATTCTTTAGTGTCAGTTTCATTGTTCCTTGAGTGAAATCTGTTTGTTTAGCGCCTGTATCTTTATAAAAAATATCTGATACATATCCCCTGCTGTCACCACTAAAATCAATATAATAGCCACTTAATATAAAATTAATTTTCTGACTATTTCCATCTGTGCTATTTTGATTCAATGCAGTGTATTCCACTTTAATCTCCATTCCTATTTTAGGATTATTAATCCCCATGCTTCGCAATGCTTCCTTAGAAAGCATAATCTCGTTTTTTTGCTGCGGATAATCTCCAACCAAAGAATCCATCGCAGGCAAGCATTGTTTTTCCCAACACATTTCATCTATCCAATACAACTGAATTTTAGATAAGATTTTATCATTTGCAGATTCAATTACCGCACATTTAACACTTATTCCGGCATATTTGATTAAATCAGAATTTCGAGCAATATTTACCTGATCTTCAATAGGTTCACTTACCTCAATATCATAATCCATTCCATTCATTTTCATTTGGCGCTCAGATATCATTTTCCAATATCCTATTCCTATTCCTATAATAGTCAAAATAGAAAAAGTCGTTAAAAATATTGCAAAAATTGTTAATAAATTTCTTTTCTTATTTGCATTATAGGTTTTTTTTGACACATCTCTTATAATATGTTTGTTATCAACTTTTATCATGTCAATTAATCTCCATTTATCAATATTCATTCATGTTTCTAGTCTATTATTGCTTACGCATATTTGCAAATACTATATTAATAAATCTGTTTTTTATACCATGTTATCTCCATATATTTTTCCATCTTCAATCCTTATAATTCTATCCGACATTTGCGCAATTTCGTCATTATGCGTTATCATAACTACTGTCTGACAAAATTTCTTACTTGTCATTTTTATAAGCCCTAATACATCTTGACTTGTCTTACTGTCTAGATTTCCTGTAGGTTCATCTGCAAGAATTATGGCTGGTTTTGTAGCTAACGCTCTTGCAAGAGCAACTCGTTGTTGCTGTCCTCCCGATAATTGATTAGGCATTGCATACATTTTCTCTTCTAAACCTAGTAATCTTATAATTTCACTAATAAACATCTCATCTGGTTTTATTCCATCTAATTGTATTGGAAGAACAATATTTTCATATACATTCATCAAAGGAACTAAATTGTAATTTTGAAATACAAATCCAATTTTTCTACGTCTAAAAATAGTAAGTTCATCCGAACTCATTTTTGAAATATCTATATTGGATATCTCTACTTTTCCTTCTGTGGCCACATCCAGTCCCCCTAAAATGTGCAATAAAGTAGATTTTCCACTCCCAGAACTTCCTACTATTGAAACAAATTCTCCTCTTTCAACATTTAATGAAACGCCATCTAGCGCTTTTACGATGTTTTCTCCCATCATATAATGTTTTTTTACGTTTTCTGCTCTTAAAATTACCATAAGTAACCTCCTTTTTTTTGAGTGTAACATATAATTCTTACTCAAATCTGTCCAAAATATGTCAGCTCTGTCATAATCATTAGAATATTTAATAGATATGTTCTATATAAATATATTTAAAAATACACAAAAAGGATGTGCTTTTCTTTCACATCCTCATAGTACATTAGGCAAATACATATAAAACGTACTTCCATTGTTTAGACTTGACTTAACTTTTACATATCCCCCTTGCCTTTCTAAAATTTCTCTTACTAAATATAATCCTATACCTAGTCCGTCCTGACTCTTTACTTTTTCAGAACGATAAAACCGTTTAAAAATAGCCCCTTGCTCTTTTTCATCTATTCCTATTCCTTGATCGGTAACTTGGATACAGAAAAAACTTTCGTAAAAAAACACTCTTATTGTGATTAATGAGTTTTCAGAAGAATATTTAATAGAATTATCCAAAAGGTTTATTAACGCTTCTTTTGTCCATTTCAAATCAAATTTTGCTTTTTTCCCGCATTCTCGTATATCAAAAATAATTTTTTTCTTCAATGCCGATAACTCAACTTCTTGACAAGATTCTAAAATCAACTTATCAACTTCTTCTTCTTGAATATTTACAGAAATCATTTCTGTCTCCAAATGCGATGAACGTACCAATTCCTTCATAAAATAGTCTAATTTTCGAGACTGTAAATATATTTTTTCAACTATTCTTTTGCTATCTTCTATTTGTAATGTTTCTTCCAGTATTCCTGTATATAACATAATATTGGATAATGGTGTTCTTACTTGATGCACTATATTAGATAGTAATGATAAAACCATTTTTTGATTGCTGTTTTCTTCAGCACGATGAATTCTGGATATTTCTATTATTTCATTCAGTTTCGCCTTAATTGCTGACTCAATTTTTTCATCATAAATAATAGGCAATTCTTTCTCACTCAACGCCATATCTAAATAGTTTAACACTAAATTTAAAGTAGTTCTATAATCCTTACAATTCAACCAAAGCCGAATTCCACATATAAGCAATACGATATTACACACAAATAATATAAGTATAATAATAATTTCCATATCCATTTTTAGCATTCCCAAATATATCCTTTTCCATAAATTGTTTTTATATGCTCTGGCTTTGAAGGTATACTTTCCAATTTTGTTCTTAATCTTTTAATGCCTACAGATAACGCATTATCTTCAACATATTCCCCACCGCCAGACCATACCCATTCCAATAAACGTTCTCTTGTTAATATGTGTCCCTCATTTGTAACAAGTATGTATAATATCCTTTGTTCAGTACGACTTAATTCAATTAATTCTCCATTTTTATAAAATTCCATGCTAAAAAAATCGAATTTAAATTCTCCCTTGTCATATTTACTTTCCATTTGTTCCCAATTAGATCTTCTTAATAACGAACGAATTCTAGATCTCAAAACCATCATACTAAAGGGCTTGGTTATATAATCATCCGCGCCGGATTCTAACCCCCTTACAATATCTACATCCATATCTCTGGCTGTCAATAATAATATTGGAATTTTACTTACACTTCGTATCTCTTTACATAAGTCAAATCCACTACCATCAGGTAAATTTATATCTAATATTAACAAATCAAATACATATGAATTCAACTGTTTTTTTGCATCCTTAATAGTATTACTAATTACAAATCTATAATTTTCTTGCTTCAAGGATATTTCAATTCCTACCGCAAGATCTTCATCGTCCTCCAATATTAGAATATTCATATAAATCTCCCTTCATCTTAAAACTTAATTACATCCATTACTACTAATAACTATCCATACTATATTTTCACTGTTCTTCAAAGTATACCATAGTAGCTTTTAAAAGCAAGTTTATAGTTTCGCCTGTTTGTGTCAAGTAAACGTTGGCAACTTCCTCATTGTTTTTCTTGAATGATATTTTCTTCTTTTTTGTTTGCCAAACAAAGCCCCTGACAGGACTTTAGTTCTAATAACCAAATGCTCTTTTAAATGCTTTTCTTGATGCCGTCTGCATCGCTTCAAACAGTGGCATATGATGATTGAATCTGTCTGCGTATGGATTCCCTTTTCCAGAGCAGGTATATTTATTCCTCGCTTATCATATGGTAATAACCCTTCCTTATTATTCTTCAAATATTGATATAACTCCATTGCTTTTTTACTCGATTTATCATTCTCATCCGTGCTTGCAACACTTGTTGCATAGATTTGAATGTATTCCAGCATTTCATCCATTTTTTCTTCATCAAAGAGTCTACGGATTTCTTTCTGGGCATCTTTGTTGCTGATTTTTCTAAGGATTTCCTGATAGATATGATATCTATCAAGCTGGAAGATTGTATCTAGATCGTATGGTTCTTTAATCCAGCTTCCTCCATCTCCATTCAGTATTCTTTGCCCTATTTCATCCGCTGCATATTTTTTTCTAATACAGACCTCTCGTTTTGCATGAAAATCGTTACTTTTTTCCATTCCGGCAAGCATGGTTTTATTTACAAGTGTGCTGCGATTCTGTTTTTCTTTTTCTTCATCCCAGCCTTCATACATCGTAAATACTTTCATTTCCTGTTTCTTCATTTTTTTATGATGTTCATCTTGAATATTTAGCCACACACCATCCATTTCCTCAAAGAGAACAGGAATGACTTTTTCACCTTCCGTCTGGTCTGCATCCATCTGTTTTACAGCATGGACTTCTTCCTCATCTATTCGCTCCCCAAGACGCTGCATCATGTTCCAGACACCGCCTGCACTGATGCTTTGACCACAGGTACTGCTGATTTGTTCCGCTGTCACACGGTAAGGGGACTCTGTTACTATTAATGCTATCTTCTCTGCAAGATTGGTTGAAATGAGACCTATTTTGTCCATATGCATAGCCTGATCAAGCAAAAATATATGTGCTACCTGTCCATCCTCTGTTTCAGTACGATAGACATTTCTGGAATATTCAACTTCGCCATAAACGGTTTTGATGGATGTTTTTCGTTTTCCTTTTCCCCTGTAGACCTTTTTATCTCTTGATTTAGCAAGCTCTTCATCATAAGATTGCAGCATTTGTTGAGTTATTTCCCTGGCAAGCTCGCACACATAAGAATAAATTTTTTCTCTAACTCCTTGAATGATACGAGTTCCTCGTTTACAATAGTATTCATCATACAGTCTCATTTGTATTAATCTCAGCAATTAATATAATAAAGAAAAACTGTATGATTGGGAAGTAGGGATTTAATCTCTACTTCCTTTTTAGTTTACATAACTAAAATATCCTGTTTATTTTGCCAACTATAATTTTACACTAACTGTATTTTTTTTGCACAGAAAAGAGGCTGCGCACTAATTACTTAGTGCGACAGCCCCATTTTCTATGCGAAAATCGAAATAACCAAACTCACCACCAGTGAGGTAATTCCAATAATCGTTTCCATAACACTCCATTATTTCAGGGTTGTTTTCTCATCAATACCAAGAAATGAGCTGACCAGCCAGAAGCCCGCATCATTCTCATGACTTAGGGCAGTAACTCCTCCACAGATTGCACAGCACATTGCAGCTCTGTAAAGCATGCTTGTATCCATAACAGCAGGCATTGTGGCCATGATGCCGGATGCCATGGTCATGGCTACGATAGAGCTTCCAACCGATGCTCTGACCAGAATAGCTATCAGAAAAGCTATCACTATCAATGGAAGTCCACTCTTCTCCAGCTCCGGTCCGATTATATTTCCAAGACCTGAATCCTGCAAAATCCATCTGATTGCTCCTCCACCTGCGATTACTAAAAAAATCATTCCTACAGGTTTAATCAAGTATAGACTGCACAGCATAAGGTACAGGCAGATATGGGTATATAGTACTTAAAAAAATCAGAACAAGCATTCAATTAACTTCAAGATACTCTGCGCCCTTTTTCTAAATACCTCATTTGCCTCTTCTGCGGCTATCTCTGCAATACGCCTGACCTCATCCTTATACGGCATACAGAACTTAACCGCATCCGTCAAAAGTCGGTCTGACTCCAATGTGCTGTCCAATGCATGATCGAAATCATATAACGGAGCCATACTCACATACTCTCCTGTATCCGTATTTCTAAGCCAGCCAAAATTACCGGCATGCCTGTCGCCATTTCCGATTACCGCGTCTATGATAAGCATCTGTGCTCCGGTTTTTCCAAACAGATCAATAATCGTCTGCTCATCAAATTCATCGGGATCAAGTCTTCCGGACTGATCAGCCTGCTCAAGCATCAGCATTGGCGAAGTGATATTATAAATTGCGATTCCGCCTTTTGTCTCATCCGCGTTTTCTACAGAAATACCACATTTCCTGCATAGCTCGATACATTGCAATTCCACAGAGATATCGCCATACTTGTACAGCTTTCCATCCTGTTTCCATTCCTTTGACAGCGCACCTCCCACGTAAAGAGTCGGAGCAGCCTGTCCGGCAAACGCCTCACTTCCGTCCCAAAAAGGCTTGTAATACGGACTTATCTCCTCAAAACGTATAGGATCATCCGTGGCTTTTATCCAATAACAATCGCTGAAACTCAAGGCTCTCGTCTCGCGGTTAATGCGCATACGCGCTCCCTGTCCGAATATGATCCCCTTTAATTTGCGCGCCATCGTGTTTGTGCCTGATGAATAGCGGTACTTCATCCATTTTGTAAAAGTATGATTGTTTGCACATTTTTGCTTCATAAGTCCGGGCAACAGATTTGTATTTAATATTTTTTCATTATCTATATCGTAAATCGGTGTGTTTTTGCACATTAATAACATAAAATCACCTCGCATTATATAAAATATACTCCATCTGGCGTTCCTTTGTCTTAAGCCCCATCTTCTCATAAAATTTCTCTGCAGATGTGTTTCCACTCCATACATTGAGGGTGACCTCATAGCAGCCTAGACGCTTTGCCTCACTCTTTACATGTTCAAAAAGCTGCTCTCCGATATGCTGTCCTCTGGTCTTTGCATCTACACACAGATCATCTATGAAAAGTGATGTAAACGGCACCATGTTGTTGGAAAACGGCTGCTGTCTTATCTGACAGAATGCGTATCCCATGCATATATCATCATCTCCTGCCGCAACATATATCGGCTTTGTATCGTCCTTTATCATATCTGCAAGCTCTTCATTTGTATATTTTGTCGTTCCCGGAATAAAAATATCCGGTCTGATATCAGCATGGATCTGAAGCACCTGCTCTAACAATTCTATAAGTCTTGGTATGTCTTTTTCCTGTGCTCTTCTAATATTCATTTTTAAGAATCATCCTTCCTGTTGTGGTTAATGTATAGTTTTTATATTTCAAAATAAATCCAGCATATTATCGAGATAAATGTGCTCTCTGACATGTATCTGATACTGTGGCTTCGTCATATAATAAAGCAGAAATTCAAGTATCATGGCACTTCCTAGGCCTCTTCCCTCTATTTTAAAATTGCTAAAGCCCATCGGCAGATAAGTGTTCTTTATATCATCTATTCCGATAAAGCCGGGATTTTCCATTGCCTTTGAAAAGAGATATCCCTGCCCAGCATCAGGTGCAGTACAATAATGCTCCGGGCAATCCTCGCCCAGATTTTTGCGGCTAACCGTCTCGTAACATTTCTTCCTGTCCGTGCAGCCAAACCAGCAGCACTCATTGCACAAAAATTCTACTTTATCCTTTTGATGCTGTGATAATGCTTTCAGTTTATCAAATGATCTGTTCAACCTGAAATCCGGTACTACATAGCGGAAATCCTCTCTGTTTAGCTCATTTTCAAGTTCACAAAAATCCGTCAGAACCTTTGTGGTTGAGGACACAAAATAAAAGTCAGGATAGTTTTCTTTTATGTAATCAAGCAGAATATCTGAGTAGATGATTATGCCGTTTCCAAAGCCCCTGCTTCGCTCATTATCTCTGCCTATATCAAATATCCTGCACAGTTCGTTACATTTTTTGTCAGGAAGATGCTCCTTAGTAAGCAATGAATTGCTAAAGGTAAGTCTCGCGGATATCCCATATTCCTGCATCAGCTTAAGCACTTCCTTCGAATCGTGCTCACCAAAACCGACGCGGCCTCCGCCCCATATGCAGTCTGCCGGTGCACCGTATATTGAGCCTATGTCGCACCAGTCATAGAAATATTCCCGGTGCTTGCGGTACAGTGGGAGAAATTCTTTGTATAATTCATAAAATTCAAACAATCCCGGTAGATGATAATACGCTTTCATTTTGACTCCTTATTATAATCTGCTGAACCTGTGCTCATTTTAATAATTTTCAATCACATATTCCTCAAAAAGCGGTAGCGTAAAATACACATATCCCCGTTTCTCTCCCGATACAATTCCCTTTCTTATAAGGCGCTTACGGTACGGATTGAATTCGTTTGTCTCCATCCCAATTGCATCCCTGATTTCTTTTATTTTTCCGCTTTTTATATCTGCAATCCCCTTTGCAACCATGCGATCCTTCTGAGAAAGCTCCGACCAGATTTTGTCATATACAAATTCGCTCAGATACTGTTCATACTCGCCCAAAATGCCATTGTAGTCACCATCATTGTTCCACGTCAGATACCCTAAAACCTGAAATGCAAAAGGATAGCCTTTGGTCAGTCCCGCCATCTGTGCTGCTTTCTCCGGAGATATGTTAAAAATAGTCTTATACTTATTGATTATTGCCACGTTATTTAATGGTTTGAGCTGGATTTTAGGTGCTCTGTACAAAAATGTAAGGCTCTTCTCATTCTGAAGCTCCTCTATATTTTCATACAATCCTGTTCCTAATAGAAATACAGGCAGCTCCTGTCTTACAAATATCTGAAAGGCTCCTGCAAAAACCTTCATGTACTCACTATTTGTCATCTCATCTATCGTAATAAGCAGTCTCTTACCACCCTTTTTAAGCCTTTCCAAAATCTTTATAATAGCTGTCTCTGCATCTGTAATCGGCTGTGTCCCCTCTATAGATACTCCAAAACCGAAAAATGATAAATCGAGCTTTGCCGATTTTATAAGTCCCGCACATATATTATCACTATTCAATTTTGAAAGCATTGCAGACAACAGGTCCGTTGCCGGATTGAGTTCTATAACCACCCAGTCATCATTTTCTCTTAGTTTATGCGAAATTTCTGTCATCATTACTGTTTTTCCTGAACCTCGCACACCGGTAATTATAAACATCTGCTGATTTATTGTATCCGCTGTAAAATTCTCAATTATCTCATTAATCTGTACCGGACGGTCTACCGACTCTAGTGGACTTCTTCCAAATGTAAGCGTGAATGGATTTTGCATATCAGCCTCCCATTTTTACTGTTGTTTACTGTTTTGAATTTGTTTTACTGTCTTTTACTGTTGTTTACTGTTTTGGTTTCATTTTACTGTTGTTTACTGTTTATGTCAAGATTACAGTTAATGATAATTCGTATCATATAAACCATTTATGCTAATTCGCATCGTATAAACCATTTATGCTGATTTGCATTTTTGTAGTAACCGGTTGCCGTTGTAAAATAGTTACTGGTCACACTGTCAGGCGTGAACCGTAACATAAAATAAACCCCGGAGCGTATTGTATGCTTTGATTGCATATCAATATCACGCTCCGGGGTTTCTATTTACGCCTGATTTAGTTTAAGAAATTCTGTATGATAACTTCCTCTGCCTCTTCCTCTGTAAGTCCGAGTGTACGGAGCTTGAGAAGCTGCTCGTCGTTTATCCTGCCGATTGCTGCCTCATGGATGATAGCTGCATCGATATTTTTTGCCCTGATTTCAGGGATTGAACCTACCTCTGCATGATCCATGATGATAGAATCACACTGGATATGAGCCTGGCATTTGCTGTTGCCGATAGCATTCGGATGGAATGTCTGGACTGAGTTTCCTTTTCCTACGGATCTGGAAACAATCTGTGCAGAGCTGTCCTCTCCATTTAACTGTACCTCGATGTTCGACTCCGCCTTCTGCTCTCCATCTGTCATGAGACGCTCTGTGACATAGAGCTTTGCGTCCTTTCCAAGCTCCACATTGGTCTCACGGACTGTAGAATCAACACCCTTTATCTGTGCTGTATCGAGAGTGAAAACAGAATTCTCACCCACAAATATATTTGTTACAGGGTTGAGCACTCTCGCACCTGTTCCGTTTCCCTCGCCGTAGTGCTTTTCCTCATATCTGACATTCGCATTTTTGCCTACATGGAAGGTATGGATGCCGTCGTGTCTGCTCTCGTTGCAACCGCTGTTGTGGATTCCGCATCCTGCCACAATCCTTACATCTGCACCATCTTCCACATAGAAATCGTTGTATACAAGGTCTGTCATGCCTGATTTGCTGAGCACTACAGGGATATAGACAGCCTCTCCGTCCGTCTTTCCATCAATATAAATATCAATGCCGGGCTTGTCCGTCTTTTTCTTTATCTTGATGTGCTCGCTGTCTCCGTGGCAGATTGATGTGCCGTTTTCACGCAGATTAAAGGCACCGGTCTGACTGAATTTATTATCATTTATGACGTCCAATACGCCCTCTGTTACTTTGTCAAGCTTTACCATATTATGCTCTTCCCTCCAGTCTCTCTACGCATTTGTGACATTTCTGTACACCATTGAGATAAGGCAACACCTCGTCTTTTGTGCCGATTTTCTTGATTTCTCCGCCATCAATTATCATGATGCGGTCTGCCATATTAATGATTTTCTCCTGATGTGAAATCACTATGAGGCTCTGCTTTTTCTCAGTATGGATTTCCTCAAATTTCTGTATGAGCATTGAAAAGCTCCACAGATCGATTCCAGCCTCCGGCTCGTCAAATATGCAAAGCGAATGCTCCTTAGCAAGCACTGATGCAATCTCAATTCTCTTCATCTCTCCACCTGAGAGTGTGCCGTCAATCTGTCGGTAAATGTAATCCTTTGCACAGAGTCCTACCGCGGTGAGAAGGTCGCAGCACTCCTTATCTGAAAGCTCATCCTTTGCGGCAAGCTTGAGCAGCTTCATGACGGTCATTCCCTTAAATCTCGGTGGCTGCTGGAATGCAAAGCCTATTCCCGCATTTGCCCTGTGATTGATGTCGAGCTCTGTGATATCCTGTCCGTCAAGTATAATCTTTCCGCTGTCCGGAGTCTGAATACCTATCAAGGTCTTTGCCAGAGTGGATTTTCCACCTCCGTTTGGTCCGGTAATGACAAGCATTTCTCCGTCCTCTACCTGAAATGATATATTGTTCAGAAGGCATTTCTTTCCGCCCTCATCATCTACGTTTAAAGTTAAGTTTTCTGCTTTAAGCACGATTTTCACCTCATTTTTATTTATGATACAGCATAAAATCATTTTCCTGCTGTTCTTATTACTTTTTCCGTTTACCGTTCACATTCACACATTAGTATGCCCGGCAATGATTACAGTATAACATAATAGTAAACGTTTACAAGGTATAAACTCTCTGGTACTCGCTAAAATACATATTGTGGCTTTTTATAAAAAGTTTGCTTATCTACTAATTTCCCTTATCATTGAATACTCATTGCACAAGGTTCCGTCATTTTGTCTGATAGAATTAAATTTGATGCCAGTTATCCTGAAGCCCATCTTCTCATAAAGTGCTCTCGCCCTGCTATTGCCCTCAATAAAATCCAATTCCATCTGCAATATATTCGGATTGCTTTCTGCTATTTTTATCATTTCCCGGAACATTCTCGTTCCGATTCCCTGATTCCAGAATTCGCTCAGCAAACCGATTGCCACATTTGCCCTGTGTCCGGTTTTCGCGCGTTTATTCCACCAGACCATGCAATTTCCGGCAATTTTTCCATCTGCTTCACAAACCAGCAGCGTATGTGTATCCGACAAATTGCAGCTATTTATGAAATCAATCTCCTGCTCGATGGTCCGGGTCTCACATTCTTCCGGTGTCCTCAGTAAGAAATCCGTTTCACCGGTTGACTTTTTCATGTACTCTATAAGAGCTTTGGCATCCTTTTCATTTGCACTTCGCAAAATGGCAGTTCTGCCGTCTTTTAATTTAAATTCAATATCTTTTATTATCATATTTTCTATAGTACCAACTTCCTATTGATTTTTGTATTCTATCTGTGATAAACTATCGACAATTAATGGTAGTTGCAGCTTAGACAGAGCGAGACGAAAGTTTCCCTCTGTCTATTTTTTTGTGCTTTTACGTGCATGAAGCCTTGTATACACTTCAAGCCTTTTTCAATTATCGCAGCTATCAAGAGTCTATTGTAACTACTCGTTACAGCTATATTTATTTTACATAACAGGAGGATTTAAGAAAAATGCCAAAGAACAGATTACAGGAAACAGTTTTTACCATCATGATGGTGCTTGTCATGGTTTATGCCATGATATGCTACAATATTGCCCTTGAAACAGGCGGTATGAAGAACTTTGTTTTTAAGGCCGCATTAGGCGAATTTCCTATCATGATTGTTGCCGGTTTTATTCTCGATACATTCATTGCCGGACCACTTGCCAAAAAATGTGCTTTCAAAATCGTCACACCGGGAAAGGACAGACCTATTGCTATAATCCTTGCAATTTCCGTCTTCTCAATCTGGTTTATGTGCCCTATGATGAGCTTTATCGCTACCATCCTTTTCAATGGTGGTTTTAATTCACAGATATTTGCGACATTCTGTGAGCTCGTCGTAAGAAACTTTCCAATGGCCTTCTTCTGGCAGCTCTTTGTTGCCGGACCACTTGTTAGATTCATCTTTGGAAAAATCTTCCGAGAGAACTAATTAAATGTAAAAAATGTAAAACCGGGCACGATATCCTGCCCGGTTTACACTATCCATAATAACTGTTAAGCATCACACCTTGCATATTCACACAAAAACTCATTGCAGGTGTCTTCTCGCTTCTTAGAAAGCTTCATAAAACATTTTGTCTTAGAAAACTCCGTCTATAAAGCCCTTCATATCATCCTTAGACACAAGACCAATCTGCTGACCGGCAACCTGACCGCCCTTGATTGCAATAACTGCCGGAATATTCATTATACGATACTCTCTTGCCAGATCAGGATTCTCGTCCACATCAATATTGTAAAACTCCACATCTGTGATTTCATCAGAAAGCTGCTCCATTACCGGCGCAAGCATCTTGCATGGACCGCACCACTCTGCCGAAAAATCAACAATGATAGCCTTATTATTTTTAACCTGTTCAAATTCACTGCTATTAATCTTCTTTACCATAGTTGTTCTCCTTTCATCTGTCGAACGAATTATTTTCGTTGCACCCATACAGCAATAAAAAATAACTGCTGTACTATAGTACACCGAATAAGAAATAACAATGCATCAGAAACTTATTATTCGATGTACTAGCACTACTATAATACATAAATCAGATTATGTCACATAAAAATATTATAAACCGTAAAATTTATCATTTACCACGATTAATTCTTTTTGTGCTCTGCCATGTAGGCCTCTATATCCTCTGTGGTTCTGATGATATCCTCCGACAGACACACTGCACCATCCTCGGTGATAAGCACATCATCCTCAATCCTGATACCGATTTCCCATTCATCTATATACAGTCCAGGCTCGTCACTGATGATTGCTCCCGGACGAAGCCTGCTGTTTGAGTCAACTGTCACGTCATGCACATCAATTCCCAGATGGTGTGACACGCCATGCATATAATACTTAGAAATCTCTACAGAATTCTTTATAAGTCCAAGCTTCATAAGCCCGTCTGCAAGCACATCCTTACATACTTCATTTAATTCCTTTGTAGTCATTCCCGGCTTTGCAACCTCGACAATCTTTCGGTTTGCGGCAAGCACGATATCATATACCTGTTTCTGGCGCTCGGTGAACCTGCCATTTACCGGATATGTTCTCGTAATATCCGAATTGTAGCCATCTATTCTGGCTCCAAGGTCAAGAAGAACCAGTGTTCCATCCTCCATCGTCTCACGATTTGTGTCATAGTGAAGCATTGTTCCATTCATTCCGCTTCCGGCAATTGTTGGGAACGCTGTCCACTCTGCCCCACCGCGTCTTATGATATATTCAAAGTCTGCCTGTGCCTGATATTCCTTCATGCCCGGCTTTAAATTAGCCATCACATTGCAGAGTCCGTCCTTTGTGAGAGCGATTGCCTTTTTGGTGAGCTCAATCTCATCCTCATCCTTCTGCATACGCTCCTCTGCCACAAGCGGGAAAAGATTCTTCACAGCAACTCCCGGATAGTCTGTCTTAAATTCATTGGCTTTTACAACATTGTAATCCGGTAAATCCACTTTCTGATGACGATACGTGTCAAAATATGCTGTGTATACATCCTCACGCGTCATTATCCTGTCCAGTGTGCTCTCAAGCTCATAAATATATTCTATCTCATCAATTCCTGATATTTCCTCGGCTTCCTCCATAGTCACCTTTCTGCCGTACCAGCGCTCCATCGTAGGGTCTGCCTCCTCTATGAAGAGCATTGTCTTAGCAGGCTCTACACATTTATCCAGGACAAGGACCATGTTGTCACGTCTAAGTCCGGTCAGATAGAAGAAATTACGGTTAGCCTGTGCTGTGAATAAATCATACTCATCTGCACTCACATGGTGCTCGATGCCTGAGTACAATATTGCTATAGAATTATCCTCCATCTTGTCTAAAATTCTTTGTCTTCTGCTTTCAAAATCCATTTTGCTTCCTCTTATTCATTATTTGTAATGCCTGTCTTCAAAAATCGCTGACATTCATACGCCCTTACGTTATCACAATATGTGTATTTTTACAAGCCATTTGGGTTCGCTAATACAGGAATCAAAGGTTTTCTATATTTATATATTTTCTTTCTCCATTTGCATACTCTACATAAGCCTGTTTCTTTTCATTATCATAACCGGCTATAGGTTTTTTACATATTTTCGCTTTATTTATTGCTGCCTTAACAGCTTCAACTGCCCTTTCGTCCATTTCATTATCCGATTCTGTCAATGTACTCTTCTCTTCTTCTCTGGATACAACTTTTATAATTCTACCACTTTTGGTGCTTACAGTTGTCATATAATCACTCCCTCTTTTTTGATTAATATTAAAATATATTATCTCTTATACTTGTTTTCTTTTTATTATAATATTTATTTTATCATAGTTCACACAAAAAACACCCCAGAACCGAAGTTCTGAGGTGTAATATACTCTTGATATTCTCTTTTCCGAAAAATTACCTCTTTGAGAACTGAGGAGCTCTACGAGCTGCTTTGAGACCGTATTTCTTACGCTCTTTCATACGTGGATCACGTGTTAAGAATCCAGCAGACTTAAGAACCGGTCTGTACTCTGAATCTACCTGAAGGAGTGCACGAGCAATTCCGTGACGGATTGCTCCGGCCTGTCCTGTGTATCCACCACCACGAACGTTAACTAAAACGTCGAACTTGTCAACTGTCTCAGTTGCAACTAATGGCTGGCGAACAACTACCTTTAATGTCTCAAGACCAAGGTACTCATCGATATCTCTTTTATTGATTGTAATCTTTCCTGTTCCAGGTACTAAATATACTCTAGCAACAGATGATTTTCTTCTTCCTGTTCCGTAATACTTTGTAGTAGCCAATTTACTTTACCTCCTATTAAAACTCTAATGTCTCAGGCTTCTGAGCTGCATGTTTGTGATCTGGTCCAGCGTATACGAATAACTTTGTATACATCTGACGTCCAAGAGGTCCCTTTGGAAGCATTCCCTTTACAGCGTACTCGATAACGCGCTCTGGGTGCTTGTTCATCATCTCTCTTAATGTTGTCTCTTTCATACCACCGATATAATCTGAGTGATGATAGTAAATCTTCTGGTCTAATTTCTTACCAGTAACCTTAACCTTGTCAGCATTGACAACGATTACATAATCACCTGTGTCAATGTGTGGTGTAAAGATTGCTTTATTCTTTCCTCTTAATACTTTAGCAACTTCTGATGCTAAACGTCCTAATGTCTTACCTTCAGCGTCTACTACGTACCATTTTCTGTCGATTGTAGCAGGACTAGCCATAAATGTTTTCATCGGTTTTCCTCCTTAAATGATTCGATTACTTTTAATGCCGATGCCTCTTGAAATCGCGTATGTCCGGACGCCACTTCCTTTTTGACATCTTATAGTCCTCTGTTCCATCTCAGATGACTATCATTATCTATACTAAATGGTTGCCGGGGCTTTGGCTTCCATTTATCTACTTTTACAGACCTAGATATTATACTTGCGTAACCGACTGTTGTCAAGTGTTTTTCACGCTTATTTTCGGCTTTTTCTTTAAGTTTTTTCTTTATGTTTATACTTTTTCTTTAAACTTTTATTTTAAAACTGCATATATACAAAATCAGCCGGATTCACTCCCGGTCCGTAGTAACCGAATATTATTACTATAAAGATGCCAAGGTATATTATCGCCCAGCGAAGCGGCAGCTTTCTTGAAAGTATGAAATCGCGCATGTCGAGCTTTTTATTTTCCTCAACGAAGCTGATAAAGAACCACAGCAGCGTACATATTATAAGTAAAAGTATATCGTACTCATCCAGTCCGCATGCTCCTAGATTCAAAATGATGTTATTTATTCCAAGCTCTCCGATATGGAAATCTGTGACTGATTTAAAAAGCATGTGAAATGCTGTCGACGCATTTGCAGCTATGTCAAAATAGTAGCCTACCAGTATGAGCATAAAGGTCCAAAGCACTGATATAATCGTTGCAAATATACCCTTTTTCCTGAGGCCGGTCAGCTTAAAAAAGCCTCCTGCCACCTTTTTGTTTACCGGAGCAAAAAGCTCTGCAAGCATGATGACAATGCCGTTCCAGAGTCCGAAATACAGGTATTTCATATTGGCACCGTGCCATACTCCGATGACTATAAATGTGATGACACTCGCGATGCAGCCCGGCAGCACCTTACTGATATGCGCACCAAATCTCGGCTTTAGCCATTTGCCAAAGTTCAGGAAACGCTTTGAGATTGAAAGCGGGTAAAAGATATAGTTTCTGCACCAGTCTCCAAGAGTCATATGCCAGCGGTGCCAGTACTCTGTGAGTGAGCGCGAAAAATACGGATGGTTGAAATTTGTTGACATCGTTATGCCAAACATCTCTGCAATACCGCGCACTATATCGATTCCTCCCGAGAAATCCGCATACAGCTGCAGCGCATATACTACTGCCGCAAAAAATACATAGGTGCCTGAAAAATCCATCGGCTTATCCATTACAAAATTGATGATATTTACCGCGCGGTCTGCTATCACAAGCTTTTTCATGACTCCCCAAAGCACCAGAAGCGCACCCTTTTGCAGATTTTCAAGCCTCAGGGAATGTCCCTCGTAGAGCTGTCCCGCAAGCTTATCATATATCGCTATCGGTCCCTGTATTATCTGAGGGAAAAATGATACAAACAGTGCTACCTTAAAGAAATTCTTTTCAGGCTCGACAATTTCCCTGTATACATCCATCACATAGCCCATGGACTGGAAGGTGTAGAAGGATATGCCAAGCGGAAGCAAAAGTCCAAGCTCACCCGCATATGGTATATATTTAAGGAATGCCAATATGCCGAAATTGCAAAGCAGCGCAAAAAGCATGACTGCCACTCTCTTTTTTCTGCCCTTTTCCTTGTATTCCTTTCTTGTCTGTCTGTCCCAGTCCTCCTTGTGGCTTTTTACGACGGCATTCTGCTTCTTTAACAGCTTGTCAATCCATATTGTTGAGCCATAGGTGGTGCATATTGTGAAAATGATAAAAAGCACATACCACTTACATATAATCACATAGTATGCCATGCTTCCCGCCAGAAGCACATACCAGCGGTATTTCTTCGGAAAGCAATAATATAATACAAGCAATACGATTACAAATATCGCATATTTTAATGAAATGAGTTCCATTTTATTTACTCCAAATCTATTTTCTAAAGTAATACTGCCATACATACTTTAATTAACAGACAGTATTTATTTTAAAGTCCATACACTATCATGCTATTTTTTAACCGGGGTATTTAACTCCTTTGCAGGCTTTGCATCGTTGTTTGTATCTGCTACCTTATTTGTCGCAAGGCTTGACGAAAAATTATAAGGCAGATAAACGGACATCTCAAAATAATGATTGCCCAGACTCAGATCCGTATCCTTTGCGCAGGCACTCATCACCCTGTCAGCGCGCCTTGCGCACTCGCCCCATGCACTCTGAAGCTCCGGTGAGTGGTCTGCATTAAGCCTGTAATTATCAGACAGATATTTCCCCATATATGCAGTGAATTTGCGGCTTCCATTTATATTCAGATGCTCTGAATTGTAGAAATCATCCCTCTCATTGATTCCGATAAGTTCCTTATCGCCTTCAAAGCTTGCAAAATCATAGCCATAAGACTCCACCAGCTCCTTCAAGTCGCAAAGCACCTGCGGATTCTTTACCTCCTTCTCATGAGGGAACCTCGCAAAAAGCACCTTTTCCACACCCTGTGCCTTACAATACTCAAGCAGATCAGTCATATACGCTCTGCTCTTGTCGGTAAAATAGAGAGTTTTCTGCTTGCCTGATGGACAATCGGAATATTTAGCAATAGATGAAAAGCCCTTCATGCATGATGTTTTTGTAAAATACATTCCAACTCTTGTAGCAAAGGTGTGTGCACATTTGTCTATATCCTTCCAGTTGCTGTGATACAGCTTTAAAGGATTTGTAAAGTTGTCCTGCTCATCCTTTGGCACAATCTCTTTTATTGTATCAAGCCTGTTTTCCTCATTGTGGATATTGTCTATCCAGCTGTGCAGCTTTACCGTCCTGTCGTAGTAGCTGTCTTTTTGTAAAAAGCCATTCACCTCAAACACCACAACCTTCGGATGCTGTCTGGTGAGAGCTTCCCTGAGCATTGATTTGTACAGGCTGCCGGGCGCTCCGGATACCCCCAGCGAGTATGAGGTGTATCCATAATTCTTCCAGGCCTCTGTTGCGCTGTAATCAGCGTATACCTCGCTGGCTCCTATCATCATCACATCAATTGAGTCCTTTGGCTCCTTATAAAAGCCCTCTATAGTCGCAATATTGACAGCATCCGTCATCTTAAAAAATGTCGAGACAAACGAAAACAGCACAACAAATACCAGGGCAAACGCTCCTATACGGATCACCTTACGGTGTCTGCCTTTTGCTTTGTCTGTGCTGTTTATGGCTTTGTTTTTTATAATTTTCTCTTTAACTTCTGTAAATCTCATAACCATCTTCATCTCCAAGCTTCTTTTTACCGTACCATATCTTAACCGTAACGACATTATAACCTATTATTGAAGCTAAAAACGGATATTCCAAAAATCTTAATATAATATTAAAATTCTAAAGCTGTTACTCGTACTCCAGTCCTATCATTGTAAGCCCATGTGCCGGGGCTGTGGGACCTGCTGCTGCCCTGTCTGTTGCGGCTATTATGCTTTTCATCGCATCTGCCGGCATATCGCTTCCACCTATCTTCACAAGTGTTCCTGCGATTATACGCACCATGTTGTATAAAAAGCCATTTCCTGTCACACGTATTGTGATGATGTCACCAGCCTTTGACACCGTACAGTCATATATCGTGCGTACTGTGGTCTGTGCCTGCGAGTTTGCCGAGCAGAAGCTTGCAAAATCATGCTCTCCTATGAGATATTTTGCAGCCTCACTCATCTTTTCTGTGTCAAGCGGATAATGATAGAAATATGTATCAAGCCTGCGTGTCGGATTTCTGAACCTCGCATTTAATATGCGGTATTCATAGGTTTTACGGCTCTTTGAGAAGCGTGGATGAAAATCATCGCTTACCTCACAGGAATCGACCACCACTATATCCTCCGGCAGCTTCTGATTCAGTGCATATGATATCTTTTCCGCCGGCATGCGGGTATTGGTGTCAAACATACACACATTTCCAAGTGAATGCACTCCCGCATCGGTGCGGCTTGCTCCTGTCACCTTTATATCCTCCTTTAACAGGCGGCTCAGGTGCTCGTTTAATACCTGCTCAATTGTTATGCCGTTTGGCTGTATCTGCCAGCCGCAGTAATTTGTGCCATCGTAGGCTACAATCATTTTTACACGCATATATCTCTCCTGTTTTGCCTGCACTATCTATTTCACTATCTGAAAATAAGATTGCCCAGATTCACCGGCAGAAGGATTCTAAGCACTATCACAACCGCTAAAAACGCAAATATGAAAAGATATGCTATTTTATCGTCCTTTTCATATACGAGCGGCTTCATCTTTGTCCTGCCCTCACGACCATTGTAGCTTCTGGCTTCCATGGCCATTGCGAGCTCAACCGCACGCCTGAACG
>ERZ1023701.130-NODE-130-length-29274-cov-43.272015_pt1 | contig 29274 bp, 27 predicted proteins | sample MGYA00380350_ERZ1023701 | MGnify/ENA primary metagenome ERZ1023701 (study PRJEB33179, sample SAMN07449025) | human gut metagenome | biome: Human-gut; feature: Human associated habitat; material: Faeces | host: Homo sapiens | place: India:Kasaragod | collected... | reverse complement strand
GGATTTTCTATAAGACAACAGATTTTATTAGACAAATCATCCACCGATTCCGGTAGATGAAGTAATCCAACATACCTTTCTCTTACTACCTCAGGCAAGCCACCGGTATTGCTGGCTACCAGTACGCAACCACGAGCCATACCTTCTATTGCCGTCAAGCCGAAGCCTTCGCTTCTTGAAGGCATTAACAACACATCTATTTTATCATAATATGATTGTAAATCTGTCTGTTTCTGCATTCCTGCAAATTCAATGTTTTTGCCAAGCTGCAATCTATTAGCATCTTCTTCCATTTGCTGCCGCAAGGAACCATCCCCTACCACCAACAAACGAACATTCTTATGCTTGTCATATACTTTGGCAAAAGCAGGAACTACAAGATCCATACCCTTGATATGCTCCAAACGACTCACCACACCAATGGTTATAATATTCTTATTTTCTCTTTTTTTATCAGTAATCTGAATATAACCAGGCAAGGCATTATATATGGTATAATGAGCATGAGCAGGAATACGACAGATAGAAGAATCAAATAAAGAACAACTCCCAAAGAAGTTTTTCTCTGCTCTTAGTGTAATACAGGTAAAAGCTCTCAATACATGACTCTGCAAAAACTTTAATAGTTTCATTGCTTTTGCTCCATAAACATCAGCATTGGTATGAGCTGTCGCAACGATATTCTTCTGCACCATCAACTTTAACAAGATGATAGGAATGGCCCCAGGTGCCATATACTGTACATGTACAATATCAGGCCTAAGAGATAATTTAATCTTCCATAAATTTTTCAAGAGGAACAAGATACCCTTCACTCCTCCCAATCGTACTCCGTCTTTTGAAAAGAGTACCACTTTACTACCCGCTTCTTCATACAGCTTCACCATATTTTCGGTATGCTCGAAGTAACAGGCTGTTGTCACCTTATGTCCTCCCTTCACCAATGCACGCACCAGATTTAGGGTCTGTATTGCAGTACCTCCTGTCAAGAGGCATGGAATTGCTATTAATACTTTCATAAATTGAAAAATAAGAGGATATCACTTCTATCGTTTTCCTGATATTTTATGCTTATAGTAAGCCAATACAGGACCTAAATCAGAGAAGCAGATATTGATAAAACATCTAGTACGAAGGAAATCTTTCAGCCAAAGCCAAATAGTGATATCGCCCTCTTTTACGTAAAGTAAATCGATACTATAGTTCATCATATAAGTCTTACGGAACTTCTTCCAATTTATCTTCTTGGAAGCATCAACATAATATGCATGAAGATTCGCACCGGCACATGTTGATGCGTAGGCTAAACCTTCATTTCTGAAATTAACCTCCATAAAATAGTTCTTACCTTCTTTTGTATGCAAGAACTCCACACAAAATGGTCCGTGATAGCCAGATGCATGAAGGAAATGCTCTATCTTTTGCACATCAACATTAAAGCTATCCATATTCTCAAAGACACCAAAGGCACCAGCACCAACTAATCTTGGCCAATGGCGATACTTATGAATAGCACCACCCATTACAACACCTTGATTGGTACTTACACCTACAGCATCTATCTCGTATTCCTTCTCTATAAATTGCTGCAAGAGAAACTTTTGGCAATGGCTATTTTCCTGCAATGCAGTCTTTAGCTCTTCCATATTTTTACAAATATGAATATCCTCTTTTGCGCCCTTGCTGCTTACCAAAGGCTTGGTAAGTAAGGGAAATACCAAAGATATTCCATCCAAAGAAGTCTCCCTATCATAAACAACAGATTGAGGAACATCCAAACCACATAGCTTTGCCAACTCACATTGTGCAGCCTTATTAAACAAATTACCAATCTGCTTACCTCGGCAAGGAGTCAGAAACCATTCAGAAAGTTTTGCCTCACGAGTATCCACCCATTCTGCTGCAGCATCAAAGGTTGCCATCAGATACTGACCTTTAGTATGAGATAACTGTACTAACAGAGGCATACATTCATCTAGCTCAGATACAACATATAGGTTATTATCTTTTAGATACTTGCTATATTTTACATAGCATGTATCCTCATGACATACTAAAATCAGTACTTGCGCAATATGAGCTTCACCAAAACTTCTGACAGCACTAAGCGTATTATGCGTAGAATCACCAATAATAATTACTTGATTCATTTCACTCTAAAATATAATTCCTTATCCCATTTGTTTGCCCAAAGAAACACAGGTGGCAATACTCCACTCCATGGCTTGCCACAAGGAGCCTTTGGTTCAATATAGGCATCAATTGCTTTCAATTTTACAGCATGCTCTTTCTTATTCATTTTAACAAGACAAGCCTGTTTCCAATCAATCTTCCAACAGTTATAGAACCAGAACCATACACAGTATTCGTACTGCTTGGCATTAGGACAAATCTTATCAAATAAATGAGATACTATATTGCTTGTAGTTACATGATCCGACCACCCTTCTCCATTTTTATGAGGATAGAACACAGATACATCATTCTGACCATCCACTATTTTGTGTATAAGACTAGAAAGTTTATCTGTTTGAGAATCACTCTCTCGAACTCCTCCATCTGGATATTCCAAGAAATGGATATGTTCTTGAGACAACCCATATTCTTTCGCTGCACGAATAGTCAACTGTCGGCGCTGACGAATCAACTCGTTTTCATCAATATCACAACAGCCAGCATGACTTTTGCCACCACCCGTCATGATAATCAATTCAATTCGCTTTCCCTGCGCTATCAAACGCTGCATCAAACCACAACATCCGAACACCTCATCGTCTGGATGAGGGGCAACTATGATAGAAAGATTTGATGGAGTCAAATCATGAAGACCGAATGTCTTTAAATGAATCGTGTGAACTCGAACTTTTCTTATGAGATTTTTATACATATCCTATATATGTAATAATATATGTAATAATATACTAAAAAATATCTTCTCTATCCAATCAGTATCCTTCCAACTTTTGTTTGCATCAATGCCCAAGAAAGGCACCAAGAAACAAAAATCACGGAAAGCGTTAGCAAAAATGGAAATAATATTATATGATTAGCAGCCAAATCCTCCAAAGTAAATATACGCTTTGCTGTAGAAGATATCATATAAGGACCTACCCAATTGTGGAAAATATAAATACCAAAAGAGTATTTACTTAACCAAACCAATGGTTGACATAACCTTAAAATATGCCCCCCCATATTAGCAAAAATATACAATATTCCTACTAAGAAACTTGCCACACAAAGCACAGAATACCATGTTTGATCTCCATATTCCAAAGGACTAAAATAAGCCTGAAGTAAAAATGGAATCAATAAAAGTGTCACAAGATGATATTTTGATATAACTTTTTTTATTTTCGTTTGGTAAGAAGACAATAACATACCAAGCATGAACCATCCAAACCATTTAGTAATATTATGAATTCCCATAATCGTAGGTAATACTTTTTCTTGACTAGCTCCCCAAAGAAAGACTACCAATATAAAGACCTGCACATAAGCAGACTTAATATATTTCTTAATACACCATCCTAACGGAAAACACCAGAACAGAAATGAAAGATACCATAGATGAACAAAACCACCAGTATATAACTCCCAAGGTTTAAAAGGAACACCCGTTGTTGCCATCATTAAGATACCAAATACAAAGAAAGGAAGCAACAAGCGCATTGCTTTCTTTTTGATAAGAGGTACAAATTCTTGGTATTTACCTTTATCATAAAGATAGCTGAACAAAAAACCAGCTATCAATGTAAACATAGGCATAGCTATATTAATCCCCACACATTGGTTGAACCAGAAATATGCATCATGATACATCTGTACCGTTTCAGGGAAATGAGCAGGTACATACATATACTGATAAACATGGAAGAATACTACAACCAAGATAGACAAAGAACGTAAAATCGAAATATATGTAAGTTTCATTTTAGTCTTCTAATAATCTTTCATAAATATCGATCACATGCTCTGCACTAACTTGCTCATATAACTTTTGAGTAGAATAGTCTTGTGAAAGAGTATGATTCATCCAAGCCATATAAAGCTTTAAAATACCATTTTTAATACTCCTATAACTCTGATTATTCACACTAATTCCACCACCAAATTGCGCCAATGTACTTGCAGCAAAACCATTGGTCGGCGATATGGCAAGTATCGGCTTTCCTAATTGAGCATAGTCTGTGAACTTGCTGGCAAAGAAGATTCCTTTTTTCAGACGAGCTTCTAGCAATACCAAACAATCGAATTCCTGCATTTTCTGAATAGCCTCCATATAAGGGAATCCACCAATACATTTTACATAGTCTTCCAGCTGATATTTTCTGATAAGTTCTGTAGTATAGTCATTAAAATGCCCCATAATAGAGAATTCCATCTTATTAAAACCTTCATCTATTAACTCACGTAAAGCCTTAAAAGTAAGTTCTGGATTACGCTCTATAGACAGATTTCCAGAATGGCACATTCTGAACTTATCATTGACTGGTTTTACTTTCAATCGAGGAACAATATCCTCAACCAATGCAATATGTGGAATAACCTCTGTTTTCTGTTCTGCCAAAAATGGATAATGTGATGTAAAATGCTCCAACAAAGACTGGGAAGGAAATGTATTTACATCTGCACCCTTTAAGCACATCCGTGTAAATTGATCTCTTCTTGCTTGTTCTTTAGCAGAAAAATGATGCGTATAAGGTTCTGGCCATATAGGAGCAGCAGGATCATTCCAATTAGCAATCCATCTAATCCCCAACTTTTCTTTAAGACGAAGACCGATAATATGTGGAATATCACTTGGTGAACGGGTCAACACAGCATCATAATGATTCTCTTTACAGAGCTTCAATGCCAGTTCGTATGCACGACACGCCCAACGGACACCTCCTTCAGGATACATACCTAACTTAACAGAAGAGCGAAGAACGTCCCACATACGAGTGAGTTTTCCTCCTACTGGATAAGTTATAGTGATATTATTCTTTTTAAGTGGCAACCAAGGTTCTGTCCATTCAGTCGAATAGGCAGGACCTTCATCCACCTTTGATAACACATCCACATGCCAACCTTTTTTATACATGGCATAGGCCAACTTACCATTACACAAATTTTCAGAGAATGTATAAGGAAGATAGCCGGGAGCTATTAATAATAATCTCATAATCAAATTTCATTTAAAATCTTTCGCATATCCTTTTTTACGACATCACTCATTTTTTTTGCATTATCATACAATTTTTGTCCCACTACATCTATATTTTTACGCAAATTATCAATAGTAGATAACATTAGATTTGTCGTAAGTTTACTATCATCAATACAATATTCCTCACATTCAAACTGATGCATAAATTCACGAGTTTTTACATGATAAGCAACTCCAACTAGCGGAGTACCAGTAGCCATTGCAAATATGGTTGAGTGAGTTTTATGCCCTATAAAGAATTGACATTTCGCAACTTCTTTTATATGACTTTCTGTAGTTAAATCATCGTCATAAACCTTACACATTGTCGGTTTTGATACCTTACCAGTAATCTCCTTAATCAGTATACGATCATCAGGACCAGTACCCTTTAACTCCATTGGGAAGAAACGGACTTCGTAACCTTGTGCATTCAAATAATTACATGTATCGACAAAAGTCTTAATATAATTGGCATGTACTTCAGGCTCTCGTTTCTGTGTTGCATAAATCGCAATTCCTACCCTCTTATCACGTTTTGTTGGAAGAACATAATCAGCAATCAAAGAGTTGAGAGTGATCACACTTTCAAAAGTATTTATTACTTTATCATTGGTTACACCCATTCTTCGAAGTTCATCTGCCGATTTCAACTCACGAGGAAGCATTTTTTTGCAAGCTGATAGAATCTTCTTTGTGAGTATTTCATTCTTTGGGTTATGGAATTCAAAAGGGCCAAAAGACTGAGAAAAGCATACTAATGGTTTACCCACAGAAAGAACAGCCATTGCATCATAATTAATAGAAGAAACTAAATCTCGGGAAAGTAAAGTCGTAAAATGATGTCCACCAACACTCAGTACTAAATCTGCATTCTGTACAGCCTTTCTAAAACCAGGATTAACAAAACATTTACAAATGCTATTTTTACCCATGTTTAAATAAAGCGTACGAAGTATAGTAAAAGTATATGGCTTAACTTTTTCTAAAGTCTGCCAATAACAATGTGGAGAAGCTTCACTAAAGCACCAACTGTTAGAAACAAACTTGATACCATTTTTCGAACAAAAAGGTTCATTATTCCACAACTCTGGCGATGATGTAGAGATGGTTATATTAATACTCGAGTCTATCGACTTGATGAGATTGCACATTGCATAAGCTACCGCTCTATCACCTTTATTTCCTGCATATTGATGGATAAGAAATATATTCATTATAATCAGTTAAATGTTATTCGTTATTTTTACGTATCGGAGCTAAATAACCATATTCGGCATAGCCCATGACTGCACAAAAAATAATAGCATAATCTTCAGGAATATCCAAAAGTTTTCTAAGCTTTATATCATCTTCTTTAGTATGTTGTCCCCAGGACAGAATTGTTCCTGTTATTCCCATAGTTTGTGCAGCAAGGAAAACATTCTGAGCACCCAAACTAGTATCAACAGAAGGTAAATACATTTCTGTTGGCCAAACATAACCTCTCACATTAGCTGTAAAACACCAAAAAGAAGGAATATTTTCACCAAATCCGGTACCCCCGATACAACATGACAGGCATTTCTTTGCTAAATCTTGTTCATTAGCAACAAAAATTCGAATAGGCTGTTTATTGCAACTATTAGCAGCCCAATTTGCAATATCCTTCAATTTTGCAATGGTGTCCTCTGTTATTGGTTGAGAAGTAAAGCAACGATTTGAACGTCTTGCCTTTACAAGTCCTTCAAACTGTTCAAAAGTTATATTATTCTGGGAAAAATCGTTTCTGAAAGGTTTGAATTCATTAGGATGACTCTGAAGTTGTTCATATTTAGCAAGCTTTTCTTCTGCCCATAATACCGTAGGATCATTAGCATATTCCGTTTTTTTTATTTTCTTTATCAGCTGCTTCAAGGCATCGTAATAATTTTTACTATGCCCAGGAGATGCATCCGTTCGATGTAAGCCTTTATCTATAATATGTCCAAACTTACGCATCAACATCAAATCCTTATAAATATGATCTTCCAAAGATAGGTCAAAATAACGTTCCGTCTCAGTTAAGATTTCCTTATAATATTTCGGAACAACTATAAAGCCATTTGCTATTAGCTTATATATTTTATAAGGTATTAAAACTTTCAAAAATTTTCCACTTATTTTCATTTAATGCTACTTTTATGAATAAATCTATGTACAAAAAATCTGAACTGTTGAACGAAACAGAAGAACATACATGCTAATACCAACATATATGTACAAACCACAATTCCCCCATATAGAGCCCAAGATAAGAAAGACTGATTAGGGATAATATTTATATAATGGTCTGCTATATAAGTAACCAATAAAATAGATATCATTACTAAAAATAGAATCTTTCCTATACCACCAACATACTCCAATACATTATCTTTAAATCCCCAATGGAATAATAAGTAAGGCTTCCAAATATTCACTATCAGAATTTGGCTAACAATACCACCTAACAAAACACCAGGAAGTCCCCAAAGAGCACCACAACTGCAAGCTACACCTAAATTTATTACAATTTCTGCTATAGGAGCCCAAACATCCCAAAATAAGCCATATCCATAATTAAATTGCATAACACCACCTCTTGTGTAACTTATAAACACATTGATTACTATCAAGATTAAGATGATGTCATCAAGGATATACTTATCTCCTAACCATAATGCTATAAATGGATTGATTAACATATAAATAGCAAAAGAAATAACGCCGCCAATAAAATAACGAATGGAAATAAGTTCCCAAAAGACTTTTTTAATATTATCTTTATTCCCTTCTGCAATTAAATTACCTACACCAGCTCCAGTACTCTCCAAGAAAGTATTGACAAACTGTGCTAATTTATCTGTAATAATAGTATAGTTACCATAGTAAGCCACCATTTGCAAACTAGCAAATGCATAAGTCAAAAATGGAACTGTTTGCCATTGTACTATACTACTTATTTTTTGAACAAACAGTTGCTTAGTATATTTAACGACCTCAGGATATTTCTTCATCAACTTCCTACCTTCACTTATCTCAGATTTAAGCCATGGATAAGTTTGATTGATTTTCCAATTAAGTACGAATGAGTATAAGATACCGAAAGTCAGTTCTATAGCTACCCATATATAATAGTTTTTATAATAATACGCCAGAAATATCTGCAAAAGTGTTTTAAGAATATTAGCTGATTGGAAATAACCAACAACAACATAATTCTTTTGATCTGCACCCAACAAATTTTGGCGATAATTGATAAAATATCCTATTAATGAAGAAGCAAAGAAACTATAATAAGCAAAATATATTAAAGTCCATTCAAACTCTGTATTTGGAAAGATCAAAGGAAGAAATATGGAAAGGATCATTCCTGCTGCTAATATTACCACACCAATACAGCGATATAAATATCCTAATACAGAAACAATTTCATTTATCTTTAATTCATCATGTTCAAATAAAGGTTTATAAAGAATATATCCAATAGCAGTAGCAATACCTAACTCCGCCAAGTTTAAGAATCCTAGCAAATTCTGCAAAGTACTTGTAAAACCAATAAATTCTGCTCCTAATGTATCTAAGAATATCTTTCTTGAAAAGAAAGACAATATTAATACCAAAAAATAGAAAATAAGATTTACCCTTGCATTCAACAAAGACTTCTTAACTCTAGAATCAGTACTAGACATAAAATTAATATATTCTTCTGTTACTTTTTCAATATTTCTACAATTCTCTCGCAAGCCTTGCCGTCTCCGTATGGATTCACTGCTTTCGACATCTTTTCGTAAGCTTGCTCATCCTCCAACAAAGTACTAACCTCATTCATAATCTTCTGGTAATCGGTACCTACAAGGTGAACTGTTCCACTTGCTAAAGCTTCTGGACGCTCTGTTGTATCACGCATCACGAGAACTGGCTTGCCTAATCCTGGTGCCTCTTCCTGGATGCCACCAGAATCTGTCAGTACAATGGTAGCTTTCTCCATCAGATATACAAACTCCAAATACTGTAACGGTTCGATAAAGAACATATTGCCCAAGTTTGTCAAATCCTCACCGAATACCTCGTGGATTGGTTTTCTCACATTAGGATTCAAGTGCATAGGATAAACAAAATCTACATCAGGATATTTGTTTTTCAAATACTTGATGGCTGTTACCATGTGAATAAAGCCCTCACCGAAGTTCTCACGACGATGACCTGTAATCAAGACCAATTTCTTTCCATCAGCCAGACGATTAACATCATAACCAGCCTGCTTTAAAATTTCTTCCTGCTCCTTCGCCAAAGTCTCATCGTTCTTCAACTTATTTACTACCATGTGAAGGGCATCAATTACAGTATTGCCGGTTACATAAATATTACCTTGTGCCTTTTCTTCCTTCAAGTTACTTTCAGACAGAGGTGTTGGAGAGAAGTTGTAAGTTGCAATACGACCTGTAATCTGACGATTCATCTCCTCTGGCCATGGTGAATAAATATTGTGTGTACGAAGTCCTGCCTCAACATGTCCAACAGGAATCTGCTGATAGAATGCTGCAAGGGCTGCCGCTGTTGATGTTGTGGTATCACCATGAACCAATACAACATCTGGCTTGCACTCCTTAAATACATCTCTCATTCCAGTCAACACACGAGCTGTCACATCATACAGGTCTTGTCCCTGCTTCATGATGTTGAGGTCATAATCTGGTTTCACCTCAAATATATTCAATACTTGGTCGAGCATCTCTCTATGCTGACCAGTTACACAAACGATGGTCTCAAACTCATCATTATGCTTCTGAAACTCTTTTACCAATGGGCACATTTTTATTGCCTCTGGACGAGTTCCGAAGACTAACATTACTTTTATCATATAATATTATTGTTTATCATGAATAGCTAAGTGATTCATGCGTAATTTGGTACTATACAAATGACAGAATCTACACCAATAGTAAAGATACTAATCCAATTCTTCAAAATTCAGTTTAAAAGCATTACTATCCATGACAGCTTTATAAAACTTAACATGTCTTAGATATTCATTGTCTCTAACTACCTGTTTAACTTCCTCTATCATAGTATCATCTGTCTTACAGCCAAAAAAGATCGAAGTCAAAGCTGCAGGATTAAACGAATAAGCTTTATGCTCATTTTTATAGACTCTAACTTCTTTTTCATAAGCCCATTCTGAATACTTTGTTTTTAACAAAGCATTCAAATATTTTTTGATTCCGTCAACTACAGACAAATCAAGTAGTGGATAAGTATCTTGATAGATTACATTTTGGATGTAATCAAAAAAGGCTGGATCTTCCGTTACATCAAATCCTAAACAGATTCCCTTATGACAATCAGCATAATGTGCCCACATTAAAATATCGGAAAATCTTTCAGAAAAGCAACATATACCATGAGTATTCATTACATCATCAACAGCTTTTATTAAACGTGTCTCAATAGTAGGATCAGCTTTAACAGCATTCTCTACCTCATCATTATTATAAGGCAAGCTGTGTCTTTTAGCGATATTTTTTGCTAATTGTTCCCTAGACTTAACGATAGGACGTATCTTACAATCAAAGGGATCATTAAAACTATTTGGAGCACTAAAATACAATTCACATTTACGAAAAATATCTAATGTGTATTCTTTAGATCCATCCGATAAACTACGATATTTATACAATTGAGCTGCTAACTGCCCATTAACAACCTTCTTCATTACTTTGTCTGACATCTTTTTATTTTTATAATTCAATGGTAATTATATGATTGCATCCTGAGCCTCTATCGGTAACCGACTTCCGATAGAAAGCTGCAGGATGCGATGTGGGTGATTGTGTAGCGCCCACACTACTAAGCTACTTTTCGCTGTAAAATCTTTTGTTATAAAGCACCCTGATTCTTGGGGAGAATAGCTTTTTCTCTCTTAGAAATCAGGATGCCATGGTGAAGAGGGAATGCTATTTTTCCCCTCTCAGGGGATGTAGTTTCGATACATTTGGGATTTAAAAAGATGAGGATCTTTAAAAATAAAATTATTTTTTTGGTAATATGATGGAATGGAATTCAAAGATTATCTTCTTTAAAGACTTTCTTCTTTGAATTTACTTTGTATTTACTTCTTTGAATCTTATTCTTCTTTGATTCTTTGGTTTGGAATTTGAACCTATTTTCTAAAATCATCCCGTCCTTCTTTACTATTAAAGAAGGCTCCACCTCTCATCTCGGTCTTCTTCAATGGTCTTTACACCCCCTTCGGTTCCCCCGTTTGCGGGGGACAGAAACCTCAGGGAAGAAGAGGAAAACCGCCCTACTCGGTGCTCGAACCGCTACGCTATAAGGTTGGCGGACCAAAGCGGTCTCGCCAGGTTATGCGGGATGGGACCGCCAGGGGTGGAAAGGCAATATGCGAGAATTTTATTGCTGCTTTGCCAATGATGACCAAGTGATTTTCATTTCCATCCTAATTCCTCCTTCACGACATCTAAAATCTCTGAATGAGGAATCGTTTTCTGAGACAAAGACTCCTTATAGGCGAAATCGGCAGCTGCTTTCATTGCTGTTTCGTCTAAGTTATCGATAAATGATTGCATCTCGTCGTTCTCACCTTCCATTGTATAAAAATAATATTAAGCTATACTTTTTACAGAAGGTTCACCATAGCGTTTTTTTATACTCTTCATAGAGTACATCTACGTTCTTTTCTGTAAGAATTTCTTCTTTGTTCTTTATTCCTAACATAACTTGAATGTATTTATAGACATTGCAAAGATAATATAAATGACGCAGATTTTTTAGGACTGCGTTATTAGCAAAGGGCTACTTCAGGACGAAAGGAGATGACGTAATCTGCAGCTTATGCTTGGCCAAACTCCTATACTGCGGGGAAGTCTTTGATATGCATACCTTACCGGAGGGAATCCAATAATGCAAATGATCTCGCCTGATTTCAGCAAGTTGACTTCCCTTATCCTTGAGCCAACCCTCAAGCCATTCTACTTTCTTCAACATCTCTTTGACATTGCTCGTATTCGCAGGATGAACTTCCACAAACCAGGCTTTTTGATCATACCCTATTGCATAATCCCACCTTGAAGCATTCGGATAAAGACCCTTTGTACAATCGTCAATATCCACACTTCCCAAAAGATTCTGCTGCTTGCTTACTGATACCTTCAAAGAATTACCCTTTAATGCCTGCAAACCTTTACAATAACCATCCTTCAATTCTACAGTATTATCCACTGCAGACTTAAAGACATTCGTATCTGATTTTACATTCTTTTTCTTCATCATCTCACATTTCCGGTTCCTGATAATACTTTCCTACTACTTCCGAAGCCTTGCCTGAGAAGGCCGACAAGCCACCCCATTCCGCAATCAACGGATTATCATTTTCAACATCCAGAGATGAAATGTCGGTAGAGGTTACTCCACCACCATCTGATGAGAAGAAATATGTCTTCAACTCCTTTTCCTGCAAACCATTCATTACCTGAATGGCTGTAGATTTCTTATCTATGTCGAATAATGCACTAAGAGCCTTTTTAAAACGTTCCGCTGGCAAATTCTTGAGAGACTCAAATACCCAGGCAAACTCCAACAACGTAGGAGAATGAGTAGATACTATTACCTTATATCCCTCCTGCATCAATTCTATGATTTCCCAAATAACGGTCTGGATGGCACGGGGATGCAATCCCATTTCCGGCTCCTCGATGATTACCCACTTGTAATCTTCCTTATTGATTACAGATGTTGGTGGCCCAGAGAGACAATACATTGCCAACAGAAGAGGCATGAACTCCTTCTGACCTGCACTCCATGTCATAAATGGAAGACTGACATTGTTAATGTTCAGCTTCATCTTTCTTTGACCTGAACTATGATCGATAACTACTTTTGCGCCATGAAAAACGGATTCGTCTATAGAATTCTTCACCACACCATTCAGACGATTACGCATCGGAAATATCACATCAGGATTACCTAAACCACTCTGTATGAACACACGCAGTGTTTCACTGAAGTTTTTCAAGACATACGGAGCAGAACCATCAAACTCCATAAAATTCTTCGGGCGACCATCTGATATTCCTAAAATTCGTTGAGCAGGAACATAAAAGACGGATTCCTTGGTATTCTGCCTATTCTTCGATGGCTTCAATAAATCCGTGATTGCAAATTTCTTATCTGAAACTTCTATTTTTGTATCTCCACTGAACAACGTATGCAAACCCTCTCCAAAATAATAATCCAAGAGAGGTTCCACATCTGTCCTTGACAAAATATAATTATACTTTCGTAAAGTCTCGATAATGCTATTCTTATCCATGACTAACTTGAACAGCTCCAGAAACAAGCTTTTTCCACTTGCTTGAGGACCTATCAATATATTCAAGTCACCTAGACTTACATCTACTGACTTGATGGGACCGAAATTCTCTACCTTCAATTTTGTCATTGCCATTCTGTTATTTTATTCAATTATCCGGCAAAAATACAAATTATTTTTGAGAAATCAAAAAAATTAAGAGACTTTTACGTTCTGCACTAACTCTTGTCCCACAGATTTCACGGATTTACACAGATTTCTTTGCGGCCTGTGCGGCCTGGGAAAAGTCCCACAGATTTCACGGATCAACACAGTTTTTTTAACCTGGGCGGTCAGATTACACAGATTTTCTGGACCTGGGCGGTTTGGAGCGTGAACCCTATATACTTGTAACTTTGTATAGACAGCACGTGCAAAAGATGTAAAGAAAGGAATTACAGATAGTTACATTGCGCTTTTAACACTTGATATAGAGAGATTTCTTATGAAGGGGGTTCACATTCTTACCCCCTTCATTCCTAATCTTGTGCTCCAGCCATGTATTTCTACATGACTCCGGCTACTTCGCCTTCAACAAGCTGTCTACCAAAACGTCTACCTGAGACTTGTCCTCTTCTTGCATGTAGGACTTGATCCAGTCCTTCGCCTTCACGTAGTCGTTCAATCCCAGATGACGACTGAAATCCTTCAGGTCACGGCAATAGGCCTTCGAAATATGAAAGTCCTTGTTCATGCCCTCCTTCTTCAATAACCAATGCTTCTCAGCCTCGGTAAGAGCGTTCTCGGACTTGTCCTCACTGTACTCGTGGCGAACTGCCCAGAAGAACTGGTTCACCAACTTGTTGACACTCACTTCGACGGAATCCTTGCCCGTCTGTAGTCGTAGGAGTTCTTGATCTCCTGGACTACAGATTTTAAAATCTGAATCATAAAAAAAATTATTAAATTATGTTTAATCTGCGGATATCCGCATTTTAACATTTCAATTACTCTCGATTTGATTACTTTTGCAGCCAGTTGCAATCAAGCAGCCTATCCTAAAGCCTAAAAATTGGGCGCCTGGATAAACAACTAAACTAATTATAGGATGAATCAAGACCATCACCTAAAAACGCAGCAGAATGCTGAGGTACTACCCTCTTTCTTCTGCACCATCGCTTCCAGCGAGAGTCATCAGCTCATCAACAAGGAGGAGCTGGAGAGAATCATCAAGTTTGATGCCATGACCAAAAACCGCACCGAACTCTATCGCAAGCAGTTGCCTATCAGCAAGTCGCTCGCCGACGGCACAAAGATCATGATGCCGGGTATCACGGCTTCCGCCCTCATGGACGGACTGGGCAAGCAGATTGCCAACATCACCCAGCCTACCTACTGGATTGCCGTGGATATCGACAAGATTCCGGCGGAGAAGATGGACAGCGTCATCCAGAAGGCGGACGCCGACCCTCATGTGATGGCCAGATACATCACAGCCAGCGGCATGGGCATCCGACTCGTCTGCCGCTACCTGCCCATCGATGACGACGAGGTTACCGTGGTGGAACTCTTCGACGTGATGGTGCGCAAGGCGATGGATTACTTCTCCCGTCTGCTTGGCGTACCTGCCGACGAGAAGTGCTGCGACATTACCCGCATGTGCGGACTCGCCAACGACCCTACTGCCTTCTTCAACTGGGATGCCGAGGCTTTCGCAGCCGACTCCAAGGATCTGAAAAGACTCTACACCAAGAAGGCTACAATAGAAAAGTATGCCAAACGCAACAGCCGACGCAAGCCTGCCAGCCAGAAGATGTTGAAGCTGAGCAAGGGCATTCCTACCATGGAGGAAGCCGCCGACCACATCAAGAACCTGCTGGAATCGTGGGGCAAGTTTTTCGGCACCGGTACCCACAACGACTATGTGTACCACTTCGGACTGGTGTGCGTAAGATACGACATCGACCAGAAGGAGGCTACGGATTATGCCGACCGTGAGTTCGGAACGCAGTATCCCAAGACGGTCAGCATCATGCAGCAGTGCTACAAACACCAGGAACTGCGCAGCACCTGGCACTTCATGCGCAAGGGCGAATCGTATGGCAAGAACCCTTCTACCAAGGCGGTGAAGCAATGGCTCAACATGCGCTACCGCTTCCACCACAACGAGGTGACGGGTTTCTACGAAATCTGCTGCCAGAATCCGCTCACCGGTAAGTTTCCGCGCTGGACGCGCATGGACGACAACATCGAGAACTCGCTATGGATTGAGATGGACGAGGACGGACTGCATGTGCAGATGCCCCGACTGCATGCCATCATCAACAGCGACTTCAGCGATGCATACGACCCGTTTGATGAATATCTGCGAAGCCTGCCCGAATGGGACGGTCAGACAGACTATATTGACCAACTAGCCGAGCGCATCCACGTAAGCGAGATAGCCGGCTACCATCATACGATGGAAGACTTCAAGTATTTCTTCAAGAAGTGGTTTGTGGCAATGGTGGTTTCCTGGGTTACCAAAAGCGTGGTGAGCCAGACCGTGCTCATCTTCGTGGGCAAGGGCGGCATCTTCAAGACCACCTTCTTCAACATGCTGCTGCCAGCTGTGCTCAGATCCTATTTCATCAATGAGTCAACGGCATGCTATACCGACAAGGACTTCATGGAGGCATTCTCTAGCAAGGCTCTGATGTGCCTCGACGAGTTTGAGACGGCATTCGGCAAGAACCTGAGTGCCTTCAAGAGCTGCGTTACCAAACTCTATTTCTCCATCCGCCGTCCTTACGACAAGTATCGCACGGAACTGCCCCATCGTGCTGCCCTCTGCGGCACCAGCAACAGCGTGCAGATTATCAGCGACGAGGAAAACCGCCGCTATTCACCATGGCAGATAGACTCCATCGAGAGTCCGATAGACCACCCCATCGACTACCAGCACATCTATGCGCAGGCAGTGGCGCTGGGCAAGGAGGTGATGAAGCGCAAGAAGAACCACGAAGATGGGTGGGTGTTCTGGCTTACCTATGATGACATCGAGGTGATGCGCGAGCACAACAAGATGTTTATGATTTCCAACTATATGGAGGATCAGATACTGCGCCTCTACCGAGTTCCGGAAGACGGCATCGACCCTAAGTTTGTGAAGTTCCGCTATTCTGCCGAGATTATGGAGCGCATAGGCGGTTGCCCTGCCCTGAGCCGCAACTTCTTCCAGCAGAACCTAGCCAGCATCATGCTCCGACTGGGCTTCAAGAAGCTGCACAAGTCGAAGGGCAACGGCTGGATTGTCATCGAGAAGGATACCGGCGAAATCAAGACCGACTCCATCGTGTCGCCTAAGGAATGGGAAGACTCCAAGAAAAAGAAGTCTGATTCTTCAGATGACGGCAAGAAGGAATCTGATTCTCCTGATGAGGGCAAGAACAAGAAGTGACGTTCTGAGAGGTGAAGAGTGACGTTCCGAGAGATAGCCAGTGACGTTCCGAGAGGTGGTCAGTGACGTTCTGACGATATGCCAGAATGCTTCTGCCGCTCTCTCAGTGACGTCCGTGCTACTTCACAGTAACGTCTCTCAGCCACTTCCCAGTGACTTCAGACTTAAATTAATAAAGAACTATTCTTATAAATTGTTTTTTAAAATCGTCATGAAAATCAAGATATATAATAAGTTCGAGCTTGCCAAGCTCTACTTTCCTTGTCAATCGAATCATGTGGCAGTGAACCATCTGATGAGGATGATCAACCGCTGTCAGCCGCTGGTGGCGGCCCTGGAATACGAGGGTTATCACCCACGCGACAAGACATTCAGCATGCGCATGGCGCTGCTTATCTATGAATATCTGGGCGAACCGTAAGTGGTTCCGTGCATATCGGGGCATATCGTACTGCCATCGTATATGCATCGTATGATGAGTTCTCCGGCATGTTGTATCTTTGCATCGTCAATCAGAATGATGACTCCGCCAGTGCTCAGCGCAGACGGAATTTACAAACTTTCAATTCATTTAAAAGCCTATGATCGAATACGATTTGAAGAAGAACAACAACGTGAAGAACGAGAAGGCCTACGGCAAGTACTATGCCAAGCCTCATGTGAGCGAGACGGTAGACCTGGAGGCGCTAGCCGAACAGATGCACACCTACAACTCGCCTTTCTCTGCCGGCACCATTCAGGGAATCCTGACAGATGCCGTGGTACACATCAAGGAGCTGCTGCTCGCCGGTAAGAACGTGAAGCTGGACAACCTCGCCATCTTCTACATCGGTATCAAGAACAAGGAGGGTGCAGCCACGAAGGAGGATTTCTCCGTGCTCAAGAATATCCTGGGCGTGAGAATGAGAGCCCGTGCCACGGGCGACCTGCGTTCCGTGAACCTCAACCTGGAGGCCAACCTCAAGAAGTATGGCACCAAGAAAAAGAAGACCACGGGCAGCACCACTACCGACCCAGACGGATCGGGCGATACCAATGCGGGCAGTTCCGGCACCCAGGGAGGAGATTCCCAGACCTCAGGCGGCGGTTCTCAGACTAGCGGATCACAGACCGGCGGTTCGGGCACTGAGTCCGGAGGCGACAGTACAGACGTAACTATTTAGAAGTCGGGGGCGTTATACCGCCCCCACTCATAGAACTTTAAAACTTTCAGCACAATGGTAACAGATAAATTTCCCATGACCATTGGCGACGAGGAGGTGCTATCGGAGCATCTTCTCCTTGCCCTTACAGAAGGCGGCACGATGATGGATTCACCCCAAAGCGTGCGCTTCCTCGTGATTCACTGCAGTGCAACCAGATGCAACCGCAACTATACGGAGAAGCAGCTGGTGCGCGACCACAAGGCTCGCGGCTTCCGCACGGCGGGCTATCACTACTATTGCCGCAAAGACGGCACGCTGACGCAGTTTCGCAAACTGCTTGAGGCAGGTGCTCATGCACGTCCCTACAACCGCTGCTCCATCGGCATCTGCTACGAGGGCGGACTGGATGAAGACGGGCGCCCTGCCGACACGCTGACTGCCAATCAATACGAGGTGATTCGCCACCTGCTGATGAAGCTGAAAATCATGTTTCCACGTGCCGTGATTCTGGGTCATCGAGATTTGCCTGGCACCACTCCCAAGGAATGTCCCTGCTTTGATGCCGGGGCTAAGTTTCAACTTTAATTCATTTCAGTTTCAACTTTTAAACCCATTTACCCATGAAAAGAGATACCATCAAGAAGATCATCAATCTGCTCATCACCGTACTCACAGCCGTGGCTTCGGCTTTCTGCGTACAATCCTGTAAGGGGTTAATCTGAAGCAATGCCCCTACCAATATCTATGAAAAACACCGGGGCGATGGAGGTCGGTGCCCGTGTATTCGTACATGCCCTGCTTCTGGAGCCATCTTGCCCGCTTCTTCACCTTGTCGCCATACTGGCCTTTCAGGGAGAAGAGGTTGAGCTGGAATCTGATGCCCTGCGCCTTGAGTGCCTGGTAATCGCTTTTCTCCATATAGAGATAGCGTTCGGGATGCGCCAGGATGGGGGTATATCCCTTGTTCCTGATGCGTTCCAGGAGTCCCCTGAAGTTCATCGGAGCCGAGAAGATGCTAGTTTCCACCAGCAGGCAGTTGCCCTCGTTGCCGATGGGCAGCAGGTCGTTGCTGCGGAGGCGCTTTTCGAAGAGCGCATCGAGCATGTTCTCTGAAGCCAGATGAAGTTTCAGCATCTGTATGTCAGCAGGATTTCTCCGTTTGAAATCCTGCTGATAATTGTTTTCCAGGGTTGCAAACACTTGGCGCAGATGGGCGGTGGTGTTGGGCACATCCTCCATGATATGTGGGGTGAACCACACTTCCCTGATTCCCATTTCCTCGTAGGTGGCAAGCATTTCCAGCGACTTCTCCATCTCCTGGAATCCGTCGTCCACCCCCGGCAGAATATGGCAATGCCAGTCGATGCCGTCTGTTAATCGCTCATGATTTTCAGACGACTTGCTTGTTCCAAAAAGAGATTAAAAAAAAAACACCAGTTATAATTAAAATGTTTAATGTTTAATTCAAGGCAATGTTGAACGTTATCAGCTTATTAGCCAACGCTCCACTTGTCTAGGATTTTGCCCCCCCCATTTTTGTCGGAGCCATAATGATAGCCGTAGCTGTAACCATAGTGGTAGCCGTAGCGATAGTAATGACCGTAGCGGCCACCCTGAGCCTTGGTACCATTGAGGATGAGCGACATGTTCTTGAACTTCTTCTCCTTATAGAGCTGTTCGATGTCGCCCAGCATGCTGCGCTCCATCAGGCCGCTGCGAACCACGAAGATGGTGCGGTCGGCATATTTCTCAATAATCTGGGTATCGGCTACAATCTCTACTGGAGGACAGTCGATGAACACATAGTCATACTCCTTACGGAGCTGATTGATAAGTGTTTCCAGACGCTCACTGAAGAGAAGCTCCGTAGGGTTTGGAGGCATGGTACCGATAGGCAGGATGTCGAAATCCTTCACCAGTCCGTTCTCCTCGCCATGGCAGATGATGCCCTTCAGGTCGTCGGTTCTGCCATTCAGATAGTCGCTCAAGCCCTCGGCAGGACTGCCTACGAGCATGGAAGTAGAACCATGGCGCAGGTCACCGTCGATGACGAGCACCTTCTTCTTCTTGATGGCGAGCGACATCGCCATGTTGGCAGCCAGGTGGCTCTTACCGGAACCCGGATTGAAGGAAGTAAGGAGGATGACGTTCTTTTCAGGATGCGCTCCGATGGTGAACTCGAAGTTGGTACGCAATACGCGGAAAGCCTCGTTTACGATGTCGCGCTTGCCAGCCTTCACCACAACCTCGCGGGTCTCCTTCTGTTTCTTCCAGAACTGGATGCGCTGCTTCAGGGCAGGACGGTTCTTGCGGCTGATATAGAACGGAATCTCGCCCAGGAATGGGATGGTTACGTTCTTCAGGTCCTTGCGGCCACGCACGGTGGTGTTCATGTTTTCACGCACGAAGATGATGACCACCGGAATGAGGAAGCCCAGCACGAATGCCACCAGCAGGATGTTGCGGCGCACAGGTGCCACTGGCAGGTTGCTGCCTGTAGGAGGAGTGATGACGCGGGTATTATAGGCTGTGAAAGCCTTGGAAAGCTCGTTTTCCTCACGCTTCTGGAGAAGGAAGAGATAGAGTGCCTCCTTTACCTTCTGCTGACGGCCTACGGTCTGCAGATACTTAGCCTGGTTAGGGTTGCTGGCAATCTGCGAGGTGGTATGCGCCTCGTTTGCCTGCAGGGTACCCAGCTGGGTGCGGAGGGTTACCACAAAGTTGTCGATACTTGCCGTAATACTTCTGCGCATGGCATTCAGGTTCTGGTCGTAATCGGCAACCAAAGGGTTCTGCTCGCTGGAGTTGGCAACGATGTTGTTGCGCTCCAACAGAGTCTTGTTGTATTCAGCAATCTGCTGCTCGATGCCCGGACTGTCGATACCGGTATTGGATGGCAGCACCTGGTTCTTGCTCACTCTGCCTACGAGACTGCTGCGGATATACTGTGCAATGGAGAGGCGGGAGTTGAGATCCATGATCTGCTTGCTCAGGTCGCTGCTCTTCTGCATATACTGCTGTGCTGCGGTCTCTACGTCAGGCAGCAGGTTGGCACTCTTGAAGGAAGAGATATCCTTATCCACGTCGCCCAGCTCATGCTCGATAACGCCAAGGCGCTCGGTGATGAAACGGGAGGTGGAAACGGTCATCTGGTTCTTGTCGTCGAGCCAGTTCTTGCGGTATACGGCGATGATGGTGTTGAGGATATCCTCGGCACGCTTGGTCTGTACATCCGTATAGGTAAGATTCACGATGGTAGTCTTCTCCTCGTTCAATCCCACCGTGAGCGAGCCCAAGATGCGATTGGTCATGGAATAGAGGTCGGTATGGCTTACGTAGAGTGCCGGTGCATCGCCACCCTTGATAAAGGCAGCGTAAGATGGTGCAGCCTCCAGCTTTACCTTGCCCAATGGAGTCTGAACCAGTTTGCCCAGCTTACCTGTTATGGTCTTGTTGGTCTCCACTGGAGTTCCATTAGAAGATGTACCCTTGAAATCGGTGAGTTCAAACTTTTCTCCCTCCTTCAGATATACGGTCATCGAACCATAGTGTTCTTCGCCGATGGTGAGGAACTGCACGGTGACAGGAAGGTCGTTTCCATAGAGCACATTGCGGTGGAATCGTCCATCGACGGCATAATCCACATTGAGTTTCAGCTGCTTGCCTACTTCCAGAAGAACGGAAGGCGACTTGATGGCAATGAGTTCGTTGTTAACGTTCGACTTGGTGCCTCCCAATCCCATATCCGAGAACATCGACTCCACATCATTATTGATGGAGCTACCTTTGCTTTCATCCTTGATAAGCAGGGAAGCCGTGCGCTGATATACATTCGGTGTAGAAAGGATATAATAGCTGGCAGCTCCCATCGTAATGATGAGAGAGAGCACGAACCATTTCCATCTGGCTACACAGAGACAAAAGAGGTCTTGCAGGCGGAGGAAATCATCCCCCTGGTTACGGCGAAGCATCGGATTCGGAGCCATCTGATTATTCGCCGGATTAGAGTTCTGTATCATTCTTAACTATTAACTGTTAACTATAAACTATCAACTATTAATTTACCTTAAGGAAGGTGAGGATGGTAACGGCGAGTGAAGATACGCTCAGCCAGAAGCCCGTAGACTGGATGGTGTTTCCATTCACGGTAGAGGTACGCTTCTTGGTATCGTTAGGCGAAACATACACCACGTCGTTCTGCTGCAGGTAATATACAGGCGAGCTGAATACATCCTTGCCCGAACAGAGGTTGATCTTATAAATCTTCTGATGGCCGTTTTCCTGGCGGAGCACCATCACGTCGTCGCGCACACCGGTGATGGTTAAGTCGCCGGCATTGCTGATGGCATCGAGGATGGTAACCTTCTCGTCTTCGATGGCAAACTGTCCTGGGTGGTTTACCTCTCCCATCACGGAGTAATGGAGATTGCTCAAGCCCACGGTAACCACAGGATCCTTGACCAGGCTTGCCTCTATCAACGCTTTCTTGATTTTCTCAGCCACCTGCTCACGCGAGAGGTTTGCCACATGAACGGTTCCCAACACAGGGAAATCGATATTACCCTTGCCGTCCACAGTATAATAATAAGCATCCTTGCTTACGCTGGAGCTGCTACTGCTGTTTCCGCCCGTGAGGTTGAAGAGCTGCGAAATCTGCTGATCCTTGCTCTTCACGCCGATATACAATTTATCCGTAGGTTTTACAATGATAACCTTATTCTGAAGATTTACCACTGTATCCGGATTGTTATAGAAATCCTGGAAATAGGAAATATTAGATGGAGTCTTACATGAAGAAACCATCAGGAGTGCTATCCCTAGCACTCCTGACCACATAACTTTCTTTGAACTCATGTTCATGATGATTATTTGAGACAAATGTTAAAAAAATATACAATTTGTTTTTATTATATTATTGAAAATATCAAATGATTCAAATTTTCTCCAGAAAGCATCTGGGAATATAGGTGGTGGCCACGCAGCAGATGCCTTCTACGGCTACTACCAGGCGCTTGGTTCCGTCAATGCGCTTGATTTCGCCTTCCAGTCCCTTGAAGCGGCCGTCTGTCACCCTCACCTTCTCGCCCTTCTTCCAGTCGAAGGCATCGGCACCATAATATTCCAGTCCTTCCTGGTCGCCTGATGATACCTGGATAAACATCTCCATCTGGCGCTCAGGGATGGCTATGGGCTGTATCTTCCCCTCGTGAAGATGGGTATAGATACGGGTAAGGTTGCCCATCAGCTGGTCGAATTCCTCTACCTGCTGGAGCGTACATTGGATGAAAAAGAGTGATGGAATGAGCGGTTTTTCGGTTACTACCCGTTTGCCATACAGATTAACGCGGTCGATTCTCACCAACGGAGCGTAAAAGGACATTTTACCCCCCGTAATTTTCTGTCTTTCAGGAAATTACAAAGCTTTTGCTGTCTTTCTAATTCCTGCTTTTCGAATTCCTGAATATCAGATTTCGGATTGATTGCATTGACCATGTCGCGGCAATTTGACACCTTATTTCTATATACATGGAGTGCATACCAATTGATGGAATCTTCTTGAATTGGCTTGTTTAAATTCATCAAAAAAAGTTGTTCTGGAAAGGATATAATTTCTCTACCCCCTCGGCCAAACGACCAAGAAGCCTGTAGATTGACCAGGCTACCTCAAACTCGAGGCTTCTGGTTACGGAGCTACCCCGAACCCAGGTGAAGCTGTATTCCGCAATCTGCTTGAGCAATTCCTATGCGGATATTCTCAAACTCGCTTGCAAAATTAATGAAAAAATACAAATCAGCCAAACAATCGGGATATTATTTAAGTTTTATTAGTGATAGATATTCATATATGTAGAAAAAACCGCTTCGCTTCAAGCGAAACGGTTTTCTTTTTAAAATGAAACGGTCTTCTTTTTACCTTTACCCTCGTTGCCTACACGGTCGAGTGCGGTGACAACATAGGTGTATTTCCGGTCCTTCAGGTAAGGCAGTTTGTAGCGGGTGCCATAAACCACAGCCTGCAGGGCGGTGACATCATTGAGGTTGATGCGGGAACCCTTCTCGAAACGATAGATGGCAAAGCGGGTTGCCACATCGCCCCACTTCCGGCGGCTCGCCTTCGGAGCCTTCCAGGTGAGCATCGGGCCCTGGGCTGTCCACTCCATCTTCAGACTCTTCACTGCCTTCGGCGCCTTGTTGTCGAGGAATGGCATCAACGGCGGGAGGGCCGGGTACTTCCAGTAATAGTTGCGCAGGGTATGACCGATGTTGCCTACATTGTCGGCAGCTGTCTGGGCATACCAGAGCACGGTGCCCTGCACATTGTTCATCTGCTGGTGCAGGCGGTGCTTGGCTGGCAACTGGTGGCTGCGTGGATTCACCGGGTCGGGATACTTGGCGGTGCGCTCGATGTCCTCGCCGATATAGAGAGGTCGGTTGCCCGCATATTTGTTCCACCACTGGATGAGGGTCTTGTAATCGGCAGCCTTGTTGCCTATCTCCCAATAAATCTGAGGCACGCAGTAGTCAATGAAGCCATTGTTCACCCAGAGGAGCACATCGGCATAGAGGTCGTCGTAGTTCTGCAATCCGAAGGTGTTGGAACCGATTGGGGAATTGCGCCTGTTGCGATAGATGCCGAATGGTGATACGCCAAACTTGACCCATGGCTTGACGGCATGGATGGTTTCGCCCAACTGCTTGACGAAGCGGCTCACGTTGTCGCGTCGCCAGTCGCCGATGTCTCTGAATCCCCTGCCCTGCTGGCGGAAGAGCTGCAGATCGGGAATCTGCTTGCCGGCTACGGGATATGGATAGAAATAGTCGTCGATATGGAAGCCGTCGATGTCGTAGCGGCTCACGATGTCGGCTGCCACACGGCAGGTATAGTCGGCTGCCTCCTGGAGTCCCGGATTGAGGAGCACCAGGTTATCGTAGTTGAAGCAGAGATTAGGATGGGTCTTCACCACGCTTCGGGGTGATACCTGGCTCAGGGATGTGGACCCGTGCTTGGCACGATAGGGATTGATCCAGGCATGGAGTTCCATGCCGCGGCTGTGACACTGGTCGATCATCCACTGCAAAGGGTCCCAGTAAGGGGATGGTGCCTTGCCCTGCACGCCCGTAAGGAACTTGCTCCAGGGTTCTATCTTGCTGGGATAGAGTGCATCGCACTCGGCTCTGACCTGGAAGATAATGGCATTGACGCCATCCTTCTGCAGTTCATCGAGCTGCCTGGAAAGCATCGTCTGAATCTGATGGGTACTCTTCCCCATAAACTGTCCGTTGACGCACTGAATCCAGGCGCCACGGAACTCTCGTTTGTTCTGTGCCATCAGCGATGAAGACTGGAACATCAGCATCATCGCCATCAGAAGCATCCAAATTGTTTTCTCTCTTCTCATTAATTATTGTTTAATTATTGTTATTGCTTAATTTTTAATTGTTTTTGTTTAATTATAAATTATTCATTATAAATTATTCATTCGTCTCATCGCGCAGCGTAGGCAGCGAGATGTGGTACTTCACGGCAAGCAGGCGGATGATGCAGACCGTAAGGAAGGAGGCGGTGGACGTGATATAGACGCTCATGCCCAGATAGGTCAATCCCCAATAGCAGAGGCCGCCCAGCACACATGCCATCGCATAGATTTCCTTACGGAAGATGACAGGCTCCTCGTTGAGCAACACATCACGGATTACGCCGCCGAAGGAACCCGTGATGCAGCCCATGATGATGGCCACCCAGAACGGGAAACCGCAATCGAGGGTTTTCTGGATTCCGGCGATATTAAACAGCGCCAGACCGAGGGTATCGAAAAGAAACCACGTGTTGTCGAGACGCTTGAGATAATGGTGGCACACGATGACTACCAGTTGCGCAAACAGCGTACACAAAAGGTAGATGGGGCTGAGCATCCAGAAGGGATGCTGGCCAAGCATCACATCGCGGATGGTTCCGCCGCCGATGGCAACAGCCACGCCACACACAAAGCCGCCCAGCCAGTCGTAATGCTTGCTGGCGGCAAGTCGGATGCCCGAAAGGGCAAATGCAAAGGTTCCAATGAACTCGATGACGCGCTGCAGCGTCAATACGAGTTCCGGGTCTTGATGAATAGTCATTTTTTCTCGTAATAAATTATTTGTTTAGTTTTTAAACCGCTCTCCCCAGCATGTTACCATCCAGTTGTACAGGCGCTCCTCGGAAGGAGAATGCTGCGGATGCCAGAAGCGGGCGTCTTTCAGTTCATCGGGTAGATACTGCTGCTCGGTGAAATGACCGGGATAATCGTGCGGATATTTATAGCCGTCGTGATAGCCCAGGTCCTTCATCAATTTGGTAGGCGCATTGCGGATATGCAGCGGCACTGGCAGATTGCCCGTCTGCTTTACGGTGGCGATGGCATCGTTGATGCCCAGGTAGGCACTGTTGCTCTTGGGACTGGTAGCAAGGTAGACCACCGCCTCGGCAAGGGCGATTCTCGCCTCGGGCCATCCTATCTTCATCACCGTATCGAAGGCGGCATTCGCCAGGAGCAGGGCATTCGGATTCGCCAGTCCCACATCCTCGCTCGCACTGATTACCACTCTGCGGGCAATGAACTGCGGGTCTTCGCCTCCTTCTATCATGCGCGCCATCCAATAGAGCGCCGCATCGGGGTCGCTGCCACGGATACTCTTGATGAAGGCGGAAATGATATCATAGTGCATATCGCCCTGCTTATCGTAGGCAAGGGGATTCTGCTGAAGTTGTTCTTCTACCATCTTGTCGGTGATGACCACCTCATCTGATTCTGCCGATTCCACCACCAGTTCCAGGATATTGAGGAGTTTCCGGGCATCGCCGCCGCTGAACCGGAGCATCGCCGCAGTTTCCTTCAGATTGATCTTCTTCTGAGAGAGTTCCACGTCCTGGGTGATGGCACGCTGCAGGAGTCCCTCCAGATCTTCCTTTTCCAGGGGTTTGAGCACGTAGAGCTGGCATCGGGAGAGTAGCGGACGGATAACCTCGAACGACGGGTTCTCGGTGGTGGCACCAATCAGTGTAACGATGCCCTTCTCCACTGCGCCCAGCAGGGAGTCCTGCTGACTCTTGGAGAAGCGGTGTATTTCGTCTATAAACAAGATAGGTGAAGCAGCGTTGAAGAATCTTCCACTCTTGGCACGCTCAATCACCTCGCGCACATCCTTCACGCCGCTGGTTACGGCAGAGAGGGTATAGAAAGGCACCTTCAGGGTTTGCGCCACAATCTGCGCCAGGGTGGTCTTGCCCACGCCCGGAGGTCCCCAGAGGATAAAAGAGGAAATGCGGCCTGCGTCGATCATCCTGCGCAGCACGGCACCCTCCCCCACCAGATGCTTCTGGCCCACATAGTCGGTAAGCGACCGGGGTCTCATTCTTTCAGCTAACGGTTCACTCATTCTATAATTCTTTTTACTTCGGTATTTTTAGCTGCAAAGATAATGAAAAAAAATGAAACGTGCACAAGAAATCGGGATAAAAGAAAAAAAATCGTGGAAATAGAAAAAAAACGGGCTGAAAATTTGGATATATAAAAAGAAGTATTTAATTTTGCATTCAAAACATTTATAACAATGAAACAAGAAAAGACTATCACCCTCAAAACATTGTCAAAAAGCAGTGTTTGGGATATCCAGGAGAATGATGTTTTCCGACTTTGGGAAGCTGCCGAGAAAGACAACGACCTGAAGGACAATCAGCGTAGATACCTCGACATCATTCGCAGTGCATTCGAAGTCGAGCAAGTGAAAGTGGACCGCACAGAAGTGCTCGACAAGTTGATTGAACGTGGTTTCAAGATCGGCACCCTCCGCATCGACGACAAGAACGAGAAGTTTGCCATCAAGAAGCGCCCTATCATGCGTGTCACCGACCTCACCTACGAGAACATCGGTCACATCACCGCATCCAAGCTCATCGAAGTCTTGGAGCGTAACTTCGGCGGTGGCTGGGACAGTCTTTCTCAGAGTATCAAGGATATCATCGAGAGCGGTTTCGATATCAGCACCACTACCCTTCCTAAGGATCGCCTGAAGAAGCCGGGTGGTCTCTACGAGAAGAAGCTGGCTGACGACTACGAGGTGCTCGTGGTGCCTAAGGGTACCTGGGTGGAGGCTATCTTTGCCAAGGAGAAGCCAAAGCAGGAGAAGATTCGCATGAGATTCATGGATGAGGACGAGTTGGACCGCAACGACGACCTGCTCGACCCAGACGAGGATGACGATGAGGATGCACCAGAGATTGAGGATCACTACAACGATCCTGATGAGGACGATGATGCATTCGATGACGACAAGCTGACCGAGGAAAGCTACCGCACCACCTTCGAGGACCCTGAGAACCTGGGACTCGACGATGCTGAGGACGTGGCTGACGACGACTACTAAGCCGAGGGAAGCTGGAGTTACTGGAATTTACACATTATTATATATAATAAAGAAAGAAATGGAAGCATTATTAGGACTGATCGCATTGATCGTGGTAGCACTCGTAGGTTGGGCTATCGCAGAATTTAAGTACAAGGCTTTCACCTTCACCCGCTCAGAAAAGGACATCGAAGAGGAGGCGGAGTTGGAAGAGCAGCGCCGTGCCGACGGATTCAAGGAGATGAACATCCGTGACATCATGCGCAAGAACTCTACAAATGGCTACAACGCTGTAGGCTAAACGCCGGCGTTTTTCAGCTATAGGAGAAATTGATATGATGACTGCTCAGTATATCATCATTCTTACGATACTGGCGGCATGCATCGCGTATGCCGCCATTCGTATTTATCGGGCGTGGAAGAAGGTGAACCAGTGCCACGACCGGAATTACAAGTGTGCGGGCTGTGCTTTCTATGAGCAGTGCAAGAAGAAGAAAAAATGATTAGAATTGATTGTTTCTAAAGATTTTTTCATTATTTTCGAAAAAAGATGGCGAAAGATTTGGTGGTTTCAAAAAAAAGTAGTACCTTTGCACTCGCTTATCAGAAATGACAGCAAATAACTCTACAAGGTGTCTTAACCGAGCGGTTAGGTAACGGTCTGCAAAACCGTGTAGAGCGGTTCGACTCCGCTAGACACCTCTTAACGACTTCGTTTCATTGGAGTTAATTTGTTAAATATTTAGACTTGGTGTCTTAACCGAGCGGTTAGGTAACGGTCTGCAAAACCGTGTAGAGCGGTTCG
>ERZ1023701.114-NODE-114-length-30421-cov-40.924587_pt1 | contig 30421 bp, 55 predicted proteins | sample MGYA00380350_ERZ1023701 | MGnify/ENA primary metagenome ERZ1023701 (study PRJEB33179, sample SAMN07449025) | human gut metagenome | biome: Human-gut; feature: Human associated habitat; material: Faeces | host: Homo sapiens | place: India:Kasaragod | collected... | reverse complement strand
CCCCCCCCCCCCCCCTATTTTTTTTTTCATCCCGTATACGGAATACGCTATTAGTCGGCGTCGGGTGGGCTCGTTTTTGTGTATATGATTTATCTACTATAATTTGCAACGGTGGTCAAAGGGGGTGGGGGTCTTGGGGTGTCCTCTACGCCTCGCCTGCCCTTGCCTTGCCGTCCTCATCCTCGCTCACGCCATCACCCTTGGGCTTCTACCCCTTCAACCTCTTCTTGGCTCCCGTGGCTAGGGCTAGAGGGTCATAATGCTGCCCCACCTCGTTGTAGCCAGCAGGGATAGGGTCTGCCACGGCTCCCTTGCCGTATTGTGCTTCGTATGCCACTCCCGTTGGGCTTACTTTAGGGGTTTGTGTTACATTCTTGTTATCAATTCCACCCTGCGAACTGCCTAAAGTGCTGCTGCCCTGCGACTTAGCACCTTCGAGTTGTGACCCCAATTGGTTCACACCAAAACTGAACATAGCATTTGAAGCGTTTTGGGCTGCATCGCTCGTTGCCTGCGCCTTCTGCTGCTCGATTTGCTGACGTTCCCTAGACAACTGCTGAGTGTTCTGAAGGTGAGCATCCTCCACTTGCTGCTTGCGAGCCGTGTCCTGCGCTGCTACGTTGGCTATCGTGTCTCCCATCGCTTTGTTAGCCGCTTCCTTCGCCATCGCCACGCTTGCAGCAGTTCCACCGCCAACCGCTGCCGCACCATCAGCCTTGCGAACGTACTCATCCTGCACCTCCTGCGCTCTTCTCATAAGGTTCTGCCCTGCCTTCGTGTCGAGGTAGTCCGTGTTGTAGTTCTTGTCGTACCAAGCCTTCTCAGCGTTGGTTCTATACTGATTCTCGGCTTGTGCCCTTCTAGCCGCCTTCTTCGCCTTGTTAGCACCGAAGATGGAGGAGCCAACACCAAGTGCCAAGGATGCCGCACCCAATATCCACTCCTTCTTCTCCGTGAGCACTGGAGAAGAAGCAATAACCTTTGGTATTCTTGTCAATATTTCGCTCATAATCTTGATATTTACGTTTGTGACGGCAAATATATAATATTTGGCGATACGTTTTGCCGTGTTTCCATGCAAGGATTTTTCCCACTCCAAGCCACCAATATGTTAGTCGGGGCGCAAACATCTACGAAACCATTTACCTCACCTTCTCCCAAAGCGTCCACTTTGTAAACAAAAGTACAAAATACCATTAAAACGTAACCGCTTGATAATGAGGATTTGAGTCTCAATCGTTCCCAAGGGGAAACACAAGCCGAGTGTAAAGAAAGTTCTTATTTCATAAATGAAGTTACTTTGCAAACAAAAAAGCGTCTTGCATTAATAGGTACGCACGTACGCATAAGGAAGTCATTAAGAAGATTTAACGCTGCTCTTGAATGGTTTGCAGGCGTAATCAAATCGACCCCTTCCATTTCTGCTGATTTTGGCGGTTTTCGGGCAAATGGTCGGGATTCTCCTCAAATTCGAGAGTTTTGAGCCATATAAGAGCCGTTTTAAGCCCATCTAGAGCCGATTTATGGTGTTTTTCTGGGTATTGGCGGTATTGTGCAGGATTTACCGCTCATCTAGGATGAAGGCTTCTAGATGCGGTTTGGACATGCTTCGTGTATCATCATGGCTTAGGGCTTGCCTTGCATAGGTGTTGCGTCGTGTTGTGTGAGTGTTGCGTCAAGTGTTGTGTGGTTCCCATGGTGTGTGTGCTTCTCTCTCCGTTAGGTGAGGTTGGCAAGGTGGAGTAAGTGAAGTGGTGTGGGGAGATAAGGGGGCAGCGCCCCCACGGGGCTACGCCCCTCCCCACGCCGTGTGGGGCTAGCGCCCTAGAAGAAGACATCATCGAGCCATTTGCCTAGCGTGTACACCCCACAACAAAGTAGAATCAATATAGCAAGTTCGATTGTCGCTACCAACTTCCTTGGGAAATCTTTGTTTTCTCCCTTTTCTGTTAATTCACACATACGCATAAAGTATGCGAATGAAATAAGCGCAACCACACCGAAGGCGAGCCACACGATAAGTTGTAGTACTATCATCTTGCTATCGTTTTAATCTCCTCTACCTGCTTGAAGAACTCATCAAGGGTATCAGCCGTATAGTGGATGCCCTTGTAGCGGATGAAGGAAGAGAAGCCGCCCTTGCTCTCCTCAATATCTGTAGCCACCTCTTTAGGTGACGCAATCAACTGCCATGTAGGAACGCCCAAGGCTTCAGCTATCTTGTCTAGCGTTGCAGTTGTCAGCGACTCAGCCTTCACCATTTGTCCTACCGCTTGTTTTGTAACTCCCATTTTCGTTGAAAGGGTTGTGTTAGTCAACCCTTTACTTTCCATGATTTCTTTTATTCTTAATGCCATATAAACTATTTACTTTCTGTTATTGCGTACAAAGGTACACATTATAATATAAAGTAAAGCGGTTTCTTTACTTAAATAACGTTAAAGGAAAGCATTTTCTTGCCTAAATATTTGGTAGAGTAAAGTATTTGCTTTATCTTTGCACTCGAAATCAAGTTAGTTTGGTTTCTAAAGCGGAGCGATGGCACATTAGTGAATTGATGAGAAACAACCGCTATAGAAATAGTGTTAGTCAGCAATACGGAGAGGTAGAACTCTGTAACACACCGAGGACATCGTACACCGAGTTAGTTGCCACTCTCAAAGCAACAAGACAAAGAAGTCTCAAACACTCATCACGCAAGATGGAAAAACGCTAGTCGTGTTAGACTAGAGAAACATCGAAACACGTTGCCCCACGAACGTTAAGTGAGGGAGCTAGGCTGCATATAGCTTGCAGACGTTGGGCGCAAACGTACACCTGCTTTAAGTTTAATTTAATCAGTAACAATTATGAAGAAGTATTTAGTTATCAGAGTATAGTTCAACCATGATAAAAGGAGCGTTTGACGATGAGAACAAGGCTGACACCTATGCAGAGTTGTCAAACGAAATAGAAGAGTTGGAAGGAGTCACATATTACGTGGCGGTGATTAAGTAGAACAAAGGGGCTAGCAATAGCCCCTCTAAAACATAAGATTATGTACACAATTAAAAGAATAGAAGAAAGCGGAGTTCAAGATTTAGGAGTACTCTTCAAAGTGGAAGATTACGCTAAGTCATACTTGAAAGGTATGACTATAGGACTAACAAAGCAAGGGTGGAACGTAAAAATACTAACACCCAAAACTTTCGTAGCTTACACAGACGAAGACAAAGTGCTAATTTTTAAGGTAGTGAAATGGTAAGACTATGGCAGTAGCAAAGAAGTTAGAGCTGACAGAAGCGGAGGTGGCTTGCATCAGAAGAGCACTGAAACACTTTCAAAATTGGTTGGGCAGCGGTGAGGAGCCAGTACTTGACAACCTAGTAAGTAACTTTTAAAACATAAGACTATGGCTAAGGAAGTACATGTTATATTGAAGGGTGATTGCTATTCGATGAATACCTATTGCAGCACCCTCAAAGAGTTTTTGGAAATGCGCAATCTTAAGAGAAGTGACGTTTCCGATTGGTGGAAGGAGTAATGGTATGATTACAATAATAGAAGAACAGATTTGCGGAGGGTGTGAACATCACGTTTACCACTTCTCCACAATATCACAAGATTCCGATTACTATACTTGCAGACTGCGTAAAAGCCCAAGCAAGTGTAATCAAGGTATTAACGATTAAACAGAAGAGTTATGGCAGCAGAGAACATTATAGAGTCTTTCAAGGTAGTAAAACGTTCCGACAGAGTTGTAACCTTCCCAATTCAAACAACTCGTGTTGATGATGAGGTCGCAAAGCGCATCAAGGGGAATATGAAGGACGTTGGCTACAAGTATGTAGGACGTTTCAAGGACATGTACGATAACACATACACTCAATACGAGAAGCGTAAGGAGTCTTCAAGCAAGGAGTGTGAAGTTATCTACATAATCAAGATAACGAGATTAGTATAACGATTAAATAGAAGAGACAATGGCAAAGAAGAACAAATATTGCTATGGTTGGGCTATATGGACTAACTGGGGCAGCGGATGGGAGAAAGAATGCGTGTACGATAAAGAGGAAACATCATACTCCCAAGTGAAGAAAGATGCGGCTGAATACAGAGTTGCAGGCGCACAGACGAGAGTAACAAATACTAGATGGTTGAACGATTAAAGTAATAGCATTATGAGAAAGAAATCTCCATCATCAATGAATGAGCAGAAAAACAGAATCATCGACTGCTTAATGCGTGATTCTTGGAAGAACGGAGCACCTAGCCAAAATGTTAGGTGCAAAGTTTTGGAGAAGGTGAAACATATAGAATCCATCTATAATAGATACGTTGATAACATCTACAATATTCACAAAATAGACAGATGGTTTGGGAATGTTGAGGAATCCGACAACGTATGGTTTAATGGCTATCACACAAACAAAGAGTATATGAACATTTAAATATAGATACGATTATGAGAAAGGAAAGAATAGAAAAGGTAGGATGCAAGACAGTTATTTCCGAATCAGTTTACAACGACACCCACAGAGACTTTAAAGGAGTGTGGGAGACAGAGCGTGAGGGATGCGAAAAGTATATGGGCAAGCGAACTTGGATGCCGCCAGTTAGTTTATTTGGCTCAACTTGCTTACTGATAGAGGGATTTTCGTTAGACATCATCCCCGACAAGAAATTTAAAGAGATATTCGGATATTAGAATACGCAGCGGTCAGCGAATAGAGGAGCTATTTCACGTTCAATCCGTGAGACCGCACAAAGTATAACAATTAAAAGATACGATTATGAGAAGAAACAAGACTTACGAGCAGCAGAAGAAGTTCTATGACAAGGGCAACACGTACGAGAGTTTAGGAGCCATCTTCAAGTATTGGCTTGAATGCGGCAACGAGACCGCAGCATCCATGCAGGAGACCTACAGAGAGTGCAACAGAGAGTGCAAGGAGTTCATTTGGGAAGACCTCTACCACCTTTGTAACAACGAAGGAACTTTCGATAGAGAAACGTTCTACAAGTTCGTTAGAATCTTCAACTTTGGCAAGAAGTAAAGCCTCAGCGGTCAGCGAATAGAGGAGCACATCACGTTCAAGCCGTGAGACCGCACAAGTATAACAATTAAAAGAAAGGAACGAAAATGAAGAAAATTTTAGCTTTGAAAGAGTATTGGAGTCTAATCAACGAGATAAGCGACTATCTCAGAGAAGACCATGACACCATTACCACGAAAATCAACGGAGTTGAATACGTAGTGTACAAACGTCTAAATTCCGACTATGTGGAGTTTATGAACAACGAGACGAAGGAAGTCACTTATGTTGATATTATAGACGAGCCAACCGAGACTTCAAGCCTTTTGGTTCAGTCAGCAGTAAACGAAATAAGATATAGAAAGGGTTAAGTTATGGACATCACAATTTTTGTTTTATGTGCTTTATTTGGAGCCATTTTTGGCTATCAGATTAGAGCGGCTAAAGATATGGAGGACGAGTAGCATGGAAGTAATAAGAGTAACAAAGACGGCACGCAACCGAATAGACGCTATTTTTACAGGTAGTAAGATGTTCTTCTTCAATCCCGATTTCGGACTTGTGGCAATAGCTAACAGATATGACACAGCAAACAACGTATGGGATAAGAAATTCATCCACTATTGGAAGATAGAGCGTAGTGAACAGATAGGCAAAGATATGATAGAGAAGACCATCAAGAAGTACTATTCACAATACAATTATTGCTACTTAGAGGTCTCTCATCAATTCGAGTACACAAATGAGGACAACAAGCCGCAACACGCTTTACCCTACATCGTTGATATAACATATAAAAACTGATAAGACAATGAAGAAGAACATTAAATTAGTATTGGTAGTGGCAACGATAGTTGCCCTACCTATCATGGCAGCAGGCATGCAGGACACCATCAATGACAAGGAAGTCCTTTTTGATTTCATCGAGTATTGCAAGACTTGCGAGAATCTCAGACAAGTGAATCCGGCAAAGGACTACACCAAGGCAAGCCTTCACGAACTGAAGAGCGCAGCACGTTTCTATGAGGATCAAGAGAACTTCGCCGACTGCACCGACTATCAGCACCAAGCAGAAGTTAACAAGATTATCGGCAGAACTTATGCCGCTAGAGTCATTAACAAGTAAAGGCTTATGAGCGCAGATGATTTACAGAAGTTAAGTGACCTTCTTCTAGCTTTCAGCAACGAGGAAGCCACAAAAGGAGAACGTATCGCAATATCAAGGGCACAAGCAATCGTTTTCCGATATTATTTATCAAAAAAGTACGGAGCAATTTAAAGAATAGGAGATAAGAATATGAACCAAGTATTAGTACAGAAGGCAATTAATTACGCTTTTGAGTTGAATAAGGAAAATAACAAACGTACTATTATCCTTATCAACGGAATTAACGAAACAACGGAAGTAAGACCATACCTCGGTCAAATTTGCCGCTATGAACGATATATGAATGCACTCATTGTAGAAAGCAGTGACGGCAAGAAATTTATAGATATTAATAGCATCAATTCAATTCATTGTTACAAACAAAAAATATAGGAGATAAAATTATGAAGACAAATAAGGCAGTTAAGATTAATGCAAACATGGTAGGCGTTGAGGTAATGAATATCCAAGACGCAGTGAAGGCACAAGCCGCAGGGCTTGAACTTGTTGACAAGGAAGGATGGGGATATGATGATTATACCATCGTTGATGATGAGAGCGGAGAAGAGCGAAACCCAACCGAGCAGGAAATGTTCGACCGCATCGCCAAAGACCTCGCAGAAGGCAAGGAGGTTTACGCTTGTATGATGCTCGCAAACGACTGGTGTGTGCAGAGAAATGCTAAGACGAACTTGCTATGCGATTTCTATCTTCATCAGAACGTTTACACTATGCACGAAAACAAGATAGTGGAAGGTGAAATCGTCTATCTTTCCCTAGCAAACGGAAGTTTGGGAAATGATGCGACTAACGCTCTCTATGGTGATATGGCAGAGCAGTTGTACTACAACATTGGTTACTACTTCACAAACGGAAGAACACCACAGATAGGCTTTCAGAGAGAACAGATTATCAAAAAAATCAGTTCTTTGAAGATGCACGCTCACGTAGTGCTGAAGACGAAGAAAGGTGGATATCTGACTAGAGACCTCGAAGAGATTTTTGCCACCACGGATGAACTTGTAGATAACTTAATGGAGGGCTAGGATATGATTAAAGTGATTAAATGCTTCAAGGGAGCCACACACGTAGACAAGTTCAACAAGCGATATATTGCAAAGACAACGTTTGTTATCAAGCAGACACCTTTCCGTGAAAGCTATTACCTCACGAATGGAATGCTAGTAAGCAAGAACACTTGTCTAGAGCGCATCAAGTAGATATTTGTTGCTGATTATAGGGCGAATGCGGTAGAAGCCGCTACAGATGGTTGCAACTTACCATCCGCCCACTAGTATTAACAATTTAAAGAAAGGATTTAAGTATGAAGAAGTATGTAGTAGAGATTGTAGAGAAAATCACCTACAAGATAGAGCGTTCCGCAGTTTCACCGGAATGCGCTGAAAATTTAGTAAGAGAAATGTATGATATGGGCGCTTTTGAAGGTGAAGGCGAGTTGGATAGTGTTTCGTTTGATGTAGAAGAGAAGGAGGGCGAGTAACATGAAGAAGCAGAAAGTATTTGTGTTGGTTCAAAATGGAGTTGACAATCAAGACAATTCTTGCGTTGATGTTGTAGGAGTTTATTCAACCAAGACAGCAGCAAAGGAGAAAATGGCAGAAGTGGAAAATAATATCCTAGACTTCTACAAGGATGAATATCCCGACTACTATGAGGTAACGGAAGATAAGGACGAATCATCATGGTGTTGTTCAATCAAGGATAGTACTATGTTTGATGAGTTGTTGATAACGGAAAAGATAGTTGATGAAGATTAAAAGATTAGTGATATGAACAAGCAGTTATTTTATTTCGTCTTCTCTCAGTCAGGGGAGACGATTACAAAGGAAATGAATCCACTAGCGGTGAAGGATGCCGCAGTGAAGTATTTGAAGACTCAGAACGAGGTGAGAGGAGATATTTGCATCATCAAGGACGCTAAGGAAAACGTGATTGCCATGGGCTACGTGAGCGACATGATGAAGGTATCTTTCTTCACCGAGGATGAGACCGTACACGACATCAAGCCCATTGGGGTAATAGAGGAAGGAGGTAAGCAGGCATGAGCAAGCAGGAATGGTTTGTGCTCATCATCTTCATCATTACGATATTGATGGCAGTACTAGGATAAGAAAGGATGCGTATGGAAAAGGCAAGAATCATAGTTTACGATGATTGGGGCGTGATGCTTGATGAAACCGAGACTTTCTTTGCAAGTAAGGAGCAGTTGGAAGGAATCGTCAAGCAGACCCTTAATCAAACGCACGATGGCGAGGTAGTGGAAGCGTGGGTTGGAAGCAAGCTAAAGATGAAGTTCCAATTCAATCGCAAGCACAAGATTGTGCCATGCAAGAACCTGCATCCAGGGTGGGGCGGAAGGAGAGACCGAGCTGGCGCACCGAGCAAGGGAGCAGAAGCCCTAGTTAATCGGGTAGTCCTGCATGTGAATGAAGAAACCTTCGGCTTTTGTGAGAGCCTAGGCAGGAACAAAGCAGAGTGGATAAGACAAGCTATCAGCGAGAAGCGAGAGCGAGAAGGAAATGACAAAAAAGCAGGGCACTAGGCTCTGCTTTTTTTGTTAAACACCCCAGAATAATATTCTATCGCACTTTTCCCATAAACGAATAAGTCTTCTTCTTTCTTCTCTCATGCAAGCAAGACATGCCTTCTGCTTCCATTTGGTACGTTTCCCTACTATCACAAACACTACTTTTTCCGTATGTTTAAGGACTAAAGTAATGGGAGATATTTCGTTTTCGTCCGCAGGATATACACGTCTCACAATACCATACCTAGCAGCCTTCTTAAGCTTGCGAGGAATGCGAGCCCCAAAACTTCTTGCTTTCAGAATCAACAATCGTTTACGATGCTCAGCCATATCTAGTGCCTTGGAATCAAATTTGAAATTTACCATTTGTTGCTCTGTTACCTTTGTAACATCGGACAAATACTTATCCATTGCCTTTGTCAGTCTGTCCATGCGCTGCTAGTCATTTTTGCTAGAATACGAAATAATATCATTCGCTAGCTTTATGGCTAGCTTTGGCTTGAAGAAGCGAATCTTAACCAACTCATCACGCAAATCCGTAGCCATAGAAGCGATATTCGGAAGCTTATTGCGAACACGGATTCTCTCGGCTTCAAAGTTGCCGGTCATGCGGGCGTACTTCTCTTCCAAGTCCTTCTCCTTCTTTTCGTACGTCTTTTTGAGGTCAACCATCATTCCGTTGTACTTGCCTTCAAGCTTATTCCTACCACTAGCATAAGCTTGTCTTTCACAATCTCGGTCATGGATGCTACGCTTAACCTCATCCTCCATAGCGTTCTCAACCTTCAAGCGGACATCTTCGAAGTTAACATAAGACTCAGAAGACTTGATGGTGCGTCTGTCCTCATCAAACCCATCATTTTCTTGTGGCAGATTGTTCATTTCCTCAAAGAAACTTCTTCTACGTAAGGTTCGTTCTACAACAACCGTCTCCTTGCGAAGAATCACCTTTGCACCCTGCTTCAAGGAATCATTCAGCTTCTTCAACTCCTTGACCTGCTCTTCTAACTCTGAGTTACGCTTGCGTATTGCATCGTACTCACTCAAATCTACGTTTACTATTGCCATAACACTATTACTTTAATTGTTCACACGCTTTCTTTTCCCACTCAGCAAAGGAAAGAATATCCTTGCCCTTGCCGAACACTCTCATGTGTCGCTTGTAGCTATTGTATGCCGCAAGCTTTACTTCTTCCATTTCTGTCATACGCTAGCCCTCCTTTCTGATTAACTTGTTTAGCTCATCTTCCATATCCACAAGAGATAATCTAATCTCATCATAAGTCTGCTTTTGGATTTTACCCTCCATGCACAAGACTTTTATGATGATAATAATCTTATCTATCTGTTTAAATACTTTTTCCATACGCTAACCCTCCTTCTCTTTCTTCAGTGCTGCAGAATACTCTTGGATGGCGTTGTAGTCCTTCTCGCTAATCTCTGTCACGTTCTCGATGATGATGGTTGAAGGAATAATGTCAGTATCCTTGAAATAGTTCTCTACACACTTGATGGTCTTGAAAATTGGATAGAACTTCAGTTCATCCTCATCTTCTGTTCCTTCAAAGCAAGAGTGAACAGAGGTCATTGTTCTTGTGCCGTTCTTACGCATGAAGGATGCTACTGCATAATAAAATCTTTTCTTTCCCATTGCTATATATTTTAAATTTAAAACTTTACTCTTTTCTTTCAACCATAAGTATATATTTAAAAGCCCCCTCCGAAGAGAGGGCAATTAGCTTACTTTACCATCATCATCTGAGGAACATTGCCATATACTGGCAACTTGCCATCCCACTTCTCAATCCACATCTTCTGCAGGATAGCAGGAGTAAGAGAAGCAGTCTTCAATTCATTCGCTTCACGCTCAGCCTTTGCCTGCACAAGCATCTTCTCTGCTTCTGCTTTCTTCACGGCTACCTCGTTGAGAGCACGCTGCGCTTCCTGAATGGCTTTATTCTTCTGATTGACAGCTTCAACAATCGAGCTTGGATATTTCAATCCAGAAGTAAGCTGCTCTAGGTGGAAATGCTCCTTAGCGAGAGCCTTGCTAAGTTGGGCTTCAATGGCTTTCTCCACCAAATCACGATTGCTCACGATTTGGTCGGTTGTGTATTTGTTCAGCTGAATGCGGAAAGCATCCTTCACGTAGTTGAACAAAGTACCATTCACAATATCGTCCAGCCCCTTGCGGTACTTCTTGAATACTCTTGGAGCATTGCCGTCAACCATCTTCAATGATACGGTAGGATCCACGGTGAACTCCGAGCCATCCTTGGCGTTGATGGTGAATGCAGGATAGTCGATAGTCTGAACATAGGTAGGGTACTCGTACACCTCTTCCGTGAAAGGATTGTACCACACACGACCAGTAACGAGACTCACATCATCTACTCCCTTGTCGGAACCATAGAGGTTCACCAAGATGCCCTCAGAGCCTGCATCTACACGCTCACTACAAGAGGTAGTCGAAAACAACGCTGCACCGAGCAGCATAAATACACACAAATGATTAATCTTTCTTTTCATTCTCTTTCTTATTTTTGAATGTTAAACAATTTGTTGCAACTGAAATCAATATCCAAAGGTTAATGCCGAGAATGCCCATAATGTTCACTATCGTATTAGCCTTGTTAACTGCTTCAAAGCAAGCATCTATCACAAGAAACGTCATGAGCACCCAACTCGCAAACGCTACAACCTTCCACTTGATTTTCTTCATAACCTATATTTTTAGTTCATGTTCATTATTCTGTTTTAATAATAATCTAAATAATTATTAAAATGGATAGATTTTGGATTCCTTTGGATTCTAGGTTTCCCCTTATCGCACACGAACGTGAACGACAAGAAAACCTAAGACTCCGAGCATGGATGAGTTCCATCATCCCCCATCATCTGGCCACTTGATAATTCCGAATCAGTTAGCCTAAGCAGCATAAGGTTCGGACACCCCACCGCTCGTCTTCTGCTATTAGTTCCTACGATTTGCCATGCGGTCTTCCTTGCGATTATAGTCTTGACGAGTCGGAAGGTATTTAGCCCATAGTCTCTCGCCTTGACTTTGCCAATAAAACTCGGGGAAAATAAAAATCCCCAAGTCGTGTGACGCCGACCTAGGGATTTCGTGATTGTATATTGAACCTATTGAATACAGGTAAAATATCGAAGCTCTTGCATCAATCGTCACATTGACGGATGCAAAAGTACACAAACATGGGCAAATATCCAAGCTTTTATATACTCTTTAACTAAAAAAGAAACAACAAAGTTTATAACTAATTGACTTTCAGTAAATTAAATCGCTTTTCTTATTTTTAAAGCGTATAAATATCAAAAATAAGTTGCAAAAAGTTTGTGATATAAAAAAGTTATCAGTATCTTTGCAGTAATGAAATAAGTGGCTGAAGGTTAGTCTGTAAGATAATCTTTGTTGTGACCCCAACGGAATCACGAAAAAAGGTGGACTAGTCAGAACGACCAGTCCACCTTTTTTTTCTGCATATCCATCTATCCGTTTCACATGCAGCTCGTTACGCCCAGCGTGGCGCCGATGGCAGTGAGAAGCGAAATCAAAACCTTAAGTACAAGTTTCCAGTTTTCTTTCGACATAGGCTTTTCCGTTTAGTGATTGATAATTACGTGAATAGAACAGGAGAGAGGAGCCCCCGCTCTGGGGGGCTGTCTTCTAGATGGTTACATCCGTAGAGTCGCCATTACCCTCGTCCTTGCCGGTCTGCGAACCGCCGCCAGTGGTCTCCCCGGTGTTGCCGCTAGTAGTGCCGCCAGTGGTGTCACCAGTAGTGCCGCCATTCTCCTTGCCGTCGCCCTCAGTATCCTCCACATCATTCGAATCCTTAGAAGATACGTTCTTCACAATCTTGCCGTTGCGGTCGTAGCAGGTGATGCTGATGCTCGTGTTGGCAAGCTCCTGCTTAATCTCCACACTAGGGGTGAAAATCACGCGGCGCAGGGTGATGAGCTTGCTGCTCACCTCATCCACCGACTTCACCGCATCGGCACGCAGACCGAAACGCATGGTGCCCAGACCCGGGATAGCCACCGAGTGACCCTCTGTGGCCCATGCCTTCAGCACCTCGCTCAAGGCTGAGTAGGCCACCTTCATCACGGCGGTGGTCAGTCCGCCACGGATGGCAGCCTCCTGAATCACCTTCTCCGGGGTGAGCTTGTTGTAGAACATAGGCTGCATCACGTACATGTACACATCCTTCTCCTTACTCAAATAAGCGATCTTGCGCTCTACTGCTTTTACATTAATTCCCATAACATTTTAAGTTTTTAGTTCAATAAAATTGCAGATTCTTTGTTTGTATCTCTGCAAGCCGTTGTGTTTCAACGACAATGCAAAGATACAAAATTTGGAGCCCAAAAACAAGGAATGTTCGCCAGTTCATCAGAAAAACATGAATATCTAGCGTAGATTAGTTCTTCTTCAGTAGATTATCCAGACTTTTCACGATATAGGCCGGAGGCGTATCCACCTGATGCTTCGCCATCGCCCTATAGGCTGCTTTGAAACACTGATTCACGGGGTCCCTGTCTTCCAGGGTGAGGCGTTCGCTCAAGTCATACGCCACTTTGGAGTTTACATTCCAGGGAGCTTCGGTAAGTACTTTTCTGAGCTTAAATTTCATGAATACCAACTCCTGCCTATCTGCAGGCTTCAGCGCATTCTCATCCTCGTTGCGAAACTTGATTTCAAATATCACAAGACTCCCATAAGTTCCAACCACCTGGTTGCGGCAGGTGGCTATCGTATGAATGACAATGTAATCAAGAAGATTATAATTGTAAGCATTCTTGATTTCCTCCTCAGCCACGGACAACTGGAAATACTCCAGATTTCCCGTGCCTCGATACACCGTATTGCTGGTGAGCAGAGACAGAATCTCGGCAGGACGAAACTTCACGTAACCCTGCTTCAGGCGACTCTCGCTCAGAAGATAAAGACAGCGGGCCGACTGGTGGCGGAACGACTCATAAACCTGAGGCAACACCTTGAAATAACCCAAATCCAAGGCGAAATAATACTTCGCCACCTCTATCGGCATCTCCAGAACAACTCTCTTCTCCTGACCCACCTTGTGATCCCTTACGTAGCGCAGAAGATAGGCAAACTCCCTGTAACACAGGGTAGGAGAGGAACCCGAAGAGTCGGTATAAGGGATGCCCACCGGCTTCTTGCCGATGTCCTTCAACGCCTTCTCCAGGTTGCGGTAATGCGACTTGCAAGGCTCCAATGCCTTGTAAGGAACTTCCAGGCGCAGCATGTTGTCAATGCGCTCAAAAGCGCTGAAATCCATTTCGCCATGGTGAGCCTTCTGGCTGATAGCCAGTCTGATCTCCTTCTGGTCAAACACATCAAGTCTGAACAGATACTTCTGTTCTTGCGGGCTGTAGCTGTGGTGCAGGGCGCAATGAGTACCAAGCTCGGTGGCTTCGGTAAGATTAAAATAGTTGTCTATTCTTTTCATTGTCCATATAATTAGGATAGTTTATATAAAGTGGGGGTGGCAATGAAAAAAATCATGGGGATACGACGAGCGAAAGTATGCACCAGTGTTATTCGGCATTTTTTTTCTGGTACTTATCCAAAAATCGTCGAATCAGACCAGAAATCTTCGCTTGTCGCACCCCCATGTCATATCATGAGTTTGCGCACGAATGCTCTAGTCTGAATTTGATTTTTGGATACCCTAGGATAAGGAATTATTGCCGAACCTTTTCCTAGAGGCTTTTGCTTCAAATTCAGAGATAAACTCTGCAACGTTGGCAGCCTATTGCTAGCCTGCCCTATGTCTGCCCAATGGCCTTTTACATCCAAAGAACGCTGCAAAGATAAATATTTATTTTGAAACAAACAAGTTTTTACCAGTTTTTTTTCATTTTTACCGAAAAAAACTTCGAAACCGTCATGACCATCTTTCTCTCTTTTTTCTCTATATATCATATAATCATAATTCTAGAAGCGCAATTTTCGCCGATAACCACCTGATTGATAGGTAGATATATTTTTCGCCTCATATCAGATGTAACAGTCCCTCCCGGGAATCTGATCAAAGGTAAGGGTTTCCACTGTCGGCAGGTAATACTTTTCCCGCTTTTCTTATCCGGGGTAACTATCCATAAATTTCTCTTATCAGATGTAACCAGCCAAGGAAAATCTTCAACTCTCTTATCAAAAGCAACCTGTTAAGGAAACGTAAAAAACAAGCCCCGCTTGCGGAAATCGTCGGGAAACGCCGCATTGCGTCAGTTCTTCAAAAACGGATTTTGTAACTTTGCAGTGTTCAAACCAATGGACATCGTAGATTATTAACTTTAAAATGCAAGATTATGGCTAGATTGATTACAATGATTGTGGTTCACTGCAGCGCTACCCGCTGCAACCAACCTTACCCAGTGCAGCAACTCTTTCACGACCATGTGGAGGTGAACCACTGGCGCTACATCGGCTACCACTTCTACATCACCAGAAGTGGCAGAGTGGAGACCACCCGACCTCTGGAGAGAATGGGCGCACATGCCAAGGGGCACAATGCCCACAGCATCGGCATCTGCTACGAGGGCGGACTCGACGAGCAGGGACAGATAGCCGACACCCGCACCGAGGAGCAGAAGAAGGCGATGGCGAAACTCATCGTGCAACTGAAGCAGCAGTTTCCCACCATCCACAAGGTGCTGGGCCATCGCGACCTGCCAGGCGTGCAGAAAGCATGCCCATGCTTCGATGCCACCACGCTCCAGCCACTGTTACATCTGAAATGAAAATCTTAAAGAATGTATCTTTTTGATACAGGTAACGGAATTTTTATGTAACTTTGCCATCAGAACAGAATCAATAACTAAAAACTTAAACTAGATGAGTGTTACAAAACAACATTTCGTAGAACGTAGAATGATGGGCAAGCAGGAGCTTGCTCATCTCTACTTCCCCCACAGCAAGCAGAATGGGCATGCGGCAAGGGATAAGTTCATGGATTGGGTAAAGGGATGTCATCCGCTTTATGCCAAACTGCTGGAACTGGGCTACACGCCATCGGTTCATGATTTCTCGCCCAAGATGGTGGATTACATCTTCTACTATCTGGGTGAGCCCGACGGGGTGTGATTCCCCCTTTCTTGAAGGCTAAGAATATTTATCCTTAAGGCAAAAAATATTTTCCCTTAAGGCTAAATATATTTACCCTTAAGGCTAAATATTTCATTCGTACTGAAAACAATTAAAAGTGTAGAATCATGGAGATTAAAATCATTCGTTTTGGTAGATATCATCATGCCGTGAGTGGCAGGTTGCTGATAGATGGTCAGCACGTTTGCGATACCTTGGAGCAGGATACCGGCAGTCTGCCGGAGGGGGAGTATGTCATGTGCCGCAACAAGGCGTCGGCATTACCTTATTATATATATAGTGGAAAGGAGGATATAGGCAGCGGCTTGGATCAGAAAGCAGATTGTGCTCCGGAGGAGAAATCAGATTGTGTTCCGGAGGAGAAAAACAGGAAGGTATTTCTGTCGATGGGGAATGGCATTCATGGCTGGCGCCGCCGTTGCATCATCGTGGGCGAGTGCCTTCATCTGGGCTTCCTTATCCGCAGTCAGGAGCATTACGATCAGCTTCTGCCCCGTCTCCGCATGCAGCTGGTCCGCCATCGCCCCATCGTGGTGAAGATTTCCCGTTCCCCCGATTTCGTGGATGCGGCGTAAACGGCAGCCGCCTGAATGTTTTTTACCTTCGTATAAAAGTATAAGCCCCCAGCCCGCTTGAGAAAGTAGGCTGGGGGCTTCTTGTTAATGTTAAAATCACGAAAAGTCTTGGTAGTTTAATATTTTCGTCGTATATTTGCAGAAAAATATATAAACAATGAAAATTGAATATGACGATGAAAACTTCGAGGAATTAAGTTATTAAAATTAGACGATTCTCATTATGGAAATAAAAAATAACATCAATTCTCGTCCATTTACACCTGTTAGTCCAGGTAGTATATTAAAGGATGAACTGGAGGCTCGCAGTCTTCCAGTAGAAGTTTTTGCAGAAAAAATAGGTCTTGATAAATTGACATTGGAAGAGCTGTTGAATGGAAAACTTATTTTAAGTTCTGAGATTGCTAACTCTTTAGATAAAGCTTTAGGCATTCCTGCTTCTTTCTGGCTTTCCTTGCAGTCTGCCTACGAAGAGGATTTGAATCAAAGTCAGAATAAAGGTAGTTTTCGATCGTTCTTTGATAAGTTTTCAAGAAATCGTGTAGCTCTTTAATTCCGGTAATTTTTCAATAAAGTCCCCTTGAAAGGGAAAAACATAGTATTAAATGTTATTCCCTCTCAAGGGGACTTTATGCATTATAAATACTTTTCCGGAATCTGCTACAAGGCAAATGCCCAGGAAAGTATAAGCCCCCAGCCCGCTTGAAAAATTAGGCTGGGGGCTGTTGTTTTATTTATACAGCTATTCCATTACGCATTATATCATCATATAAGGGTGATGAAAAGATTTTTCTAGATGCAAATATCGTATAAAAAATCAAGTTTCGCAAGTAACCTCCGGTCCCCGAAGGGGGCCAACTTTCAATAACCGCTGGTGGAATGACCGAAGGTCATGGAACCTGCGGACAACCAATAGTAGGGAGAAAGCGTCCCCAAAGGGGGCGAACCACATCCAGCCTTGCTCCTGTTCGCCCCCTTCGGGGACGGTAAGAGAGTATCTGTCACTATCCGCAGGTTCCATTCCCTTCGGTCATTCCACCAGCGGTTATTCACATTCGCCCCCCTCGGGGACGGAGGAAACTGATGTGATGAATCAGTCTTTCAGAAAGTAGTTGAAATCTATTGTTATGCCATTGGCTTGGAGCAAGGCAAGATATTCATCTCGAAATGATACCTTCTTATGATGTTCTTTTTGAGATTTGATGTAATTCACGATTTTGTCTTTTTCGTTGATAGAATAGGTTAGGGCGCAATAAGATTTTGCCCAGCCCTTGAAATGAGGAAACTTTTCCTTTTCTTCTTGCAGAAATTTGTTAGAAGCAGTTTTGAGGTCTCTCATAAAGTCGGCAACAGACAGTGTTGCTGGCAATGAAACAAACATGTGGATATGATCGGGCATACCCCCAATTCGATAAAGTACTGCGCTCTTATCTTTGATGAATCCCCAGATGTAGCGATATAATGCTTCCTCGTAATCTTGTACTATTACGGGTTCGCTGTTTTTGGGTCTTATCACGATGTGATAGAATAATTGTCTGTAGCTCATAAGCTTTCTTGTTTAGTTCACGCAAAGATATATATATTATATGATACCAGCAAAGATTTCTTTTAGTTTTAATATTTTTTTGATATAGGAGCTTGATTTTCTATTGTTCGCCCCCTTCGGGGACGGTAGTGTGTGTGGTTTTCTGCTTTCCGCAGGTTCCATTCCCTTCGGTCATTCCACCTGCGGTTATTGGGAGTTCGCCCCCTTCGGGGACGGAAGGATGCTACTTGCGAAACTTCAGTAGAATTACAAATATTTTCCCGGAATCTGCCGCAAGGCAAAATCCCAGGAAAGTATAAGTCCCCAGCCCGCTTAGGAAAGTAGGCTGGGGGCTTTTTCACAGGATAATATAAGCAACGTCTGCTGTGGCCAGACCGCAAATGTTTTTGTACTTTTCACAAAAAGTGTTTCCGTAATTAATACACTGTGGAAAAATTACAGGGAAAATAGTTAAAACTCTATAAAATAAGCATTTAAGTTTTGTAGTTTAAAAATATTGTAGTATATTTGTAGCAAATAAAACAACCCCGTATATGTCAATATATGGGTAATACAATAGTGTATGATAATAAGTGATAAATAATTATAGTAGTAACTCTGAAATTTAAATTGAAACGACATGAAGAGAACTTTTTTAGCGACAGTTTTGTCGATTGTTTTTGCGATGGTAGCAGTAGCTTGCCATAGCAGCGATGAGAAAGAGATAGGTTATGCTGAGTTGCCAGTACAGGCACAGCAGTTTGTAAAGCAGTATTTCCCTTCTGCAACCTATTCCCATGTAGAGAAGGAGAAGGATCACGGAAAGTGGGAATATGAAGTGTTGCTGAGCGACGGAACCAAAATTGATTTCAACAATAAGGGAGAATGGAAAAGCGTGGACTGCAAATACTCCACATTGCCTGCCGGCATCATCCCGGATGCTATCGTTGCCGATATTGCACAGCGCTATCCTTCGCAGCAACCATATAAGATAGAGAAAGAAACGGGAGGATACGAAATCGATATCCCTGGCTTTGACCTGTATTACAGCAGTAACGGAAAATTCATCCGTGCTGAAATTGACAGATAAAGAATGTGAACCAATCAGAAAGGCCCCCAGCCCACTTAGGAAAGTAGGCTGGGGGCGTGTTTTTGCAAATCCTTTATACATGCTATCACTCAATGATGTGATTAATCACGATTCCCGCTATTGCCATGCCGAAAGAGGCGGTGATGTGGCAGAGAGAACCGTTGATCTGCGCCTTCGTTGAGTTCCAATCGTGCTCCACAAGTCGCTGGTCGCCAGGAGCATCATATATGGCACTATCCGTGCCTCGCTCGCCGCTCAGCAGCTTGGCTTTTGAGCAGATGCAATCGTCCGTGCCGCAGGCCTTGTTCACCCCCAGGTTCTGCATCGGCTTTTCCTCACTGTATACGCACAGGAATTTGCGGCGAGGAAACGTCTTGTTCTTCTTGAATTTCTTGCGCAGGGCTCTTGCCAGCGGGTCGCCGTCTACCTTCCAGAATTCAGCCTTCCTGATCATGAAGGGGTCGCGGCGCAGGGCGGCACCCATGGATGATACGAAGGTGATGTGCTTGGGCAGGGCGGTGGCACGCAGGATGAGATCTGCCTTGTCCTTCAGCGAGTCGATGGCATCGATGATGAAGTCGTATTCCTCCATGTGGAACTCGTCGGCTGTTTCTGCCTGATAGATTTTCTGATAGGCGGTGATGTTGGCATCCGGGTTGATTTCCAGCAGTCGGTTGCGCAGCGCATCTACCTTCACCTCGCCGATGGTTCGGCTTGTGGCCATCAGCTGGCGGTTGCAGTTGGTAACGCATACTCGGTCGCTGTCCACGATGGTGATGTTGCGCACGCCGCTTCTTACCAGTCCCTCGGCGCACCATGATCCCACACCTCCGATGCCGAAGATGAGCACGCGTGCCGATTGTATCTTTTCCAGATTATCTTTACCCAGGAGCAGCTCTGTGCGTCGCTGCATTCCCCGTTCCATTGTTGTAATTTTATTTTCCATTATTTGTTTGTCGTTTTATTCTTGTCTTTTAATTTCCGGTTCTGCTGCCATCATTGGCTGATTCTCAGGCACAACATACGGCTGGCTTCCTGGCAGAACATGCGGCTTTGCCTCTATCTCCCCACGCAATCTTTCTTTCAGCTTCGTGTTCCTGTTGCTCACCGTCAGATTTCTTATCGCGTAGGCGAGGGCTTTGGGCTGACCTATCAGCACGCAGATTTTCTTGGCTCTCGTAATGCCCGTATAGATAAGGTTGCGCTGGAGCATCACGAAATGGGTCATCAGTACGGGGATGACCACGACGGGGTATTCCGAACCCTGACTCTTGTGGATGGTGGTGGCATAGGCCAAGGTAAGCTCATCCAGCTCCGTGGTCTCGTATTCTACCAGATGGTCTTCGAAAATAACGGAGATGGTGCGGTCTTCCATATTTACCTTCTCTACGATTCCGATGTCGCCGTTGAATACGTTCTTGTCGTAATTATTCCTTATCTGCATCACGCGGTCGCCCTGCTTGTAGGTGGTTCCGCCACGGCTGATACCGAGGGTAGATGGGTTGAGCGCCTGCTGCAGCATCATGTTCAGATTGGCTGCTCCCACCACGCTTCTCTGCATCGGCGTGAGCACCTGGATATTGCTCAGGGGCTGGCCATAAGCCTTGGGCAATCGGTATTTTACGAGATTCACGATTTCCGTAGCCACCTGCTCCGGGTCTTCGTTCTTGATAAAGAAAAAGTCGGTCTGCTTGCCATTGCTCGTGTCAGGATAATATCCCTGGTTGATGGCATGGGCACTCATCACGATTCGGCTCGACTGCGCCTGTCGGAAGATGCGGGTGAGGCGGACTACCGGAATTTTCCCAGAGTCGATGATGTCGCGCAAAACGTTTCCGGCTCCCACACTCGGCAACTGGTCTATATCGCCCACCAGCACCAGGCGCATGTGTTCCGGAATTGCCTTCATCAGATTATACATCAGGATGATGTCTATCATCGAGCACTCATCTACTATCAGCGCATCGCCCTCCAGCGGATTCTCCTCGTTGCGCTTGTATCCGTCCTGCGGATTGAACTCCAGCAGGCGGTGGATGGTCTTGGCTTCCATGCCCGTGGCCTCGCTCATTCGCTTGGAAGCTCTGCCCGTAGGAGCCGCCAGCAGAATCTTCATTCCTGCCGTCTTGTAGGCGGTGATGATTCCTTGTGTTGTCGTGGTTTTTCCTGTGCCCGGACCACCCGTAAGCACCATCACCTTAGAGCGTACTGCCTGCTCTATGGCGGCTATCTGCACCTCGTCATACTTGATGCCCGAAGCCTTTTCCATCGCCTTGATGTCGGCCTGCATATTGAAGAGGGTAGGGTTCTGGCCCTGCATCAGGGCGAGCAGTTTCTTAGCCGTTCCCCGTTCTGAATAATAGAAGGGTGGCAGATAGATGGCTTCGTTCTCACGGATGAGATTTTCTGAGGCTATCATCTCTGTGATGGCTTGCGTAATCGGCTCTTCGTCTGCTTCGAGCAGTTTCTTGGCGGCTTCTATAAGCTGTTCTTCTACAGCATATACATGGCCTTCGTTTGACAGTTCGTTTAAAGTGTAGTTAATGCCGCTCTTGCAGCGTCTCAGGTCGTTTTTCTCGTAACCCATCTTGCTGGCTATGCTGTCGGCTGTCTTGAAACCGATGCCCCAGATGTCGTCGGCAAGGCGGTAGGGATTTTCCTTCACATTGTCGATGCTATCCTTGCCATACTGCCGGTAGATTTTGGCGGCATAGGCTGTGCTTACTCCATACTGCTGCAGGAAGATCATCACGTTCTTGATGTCTTTCTGCTTTTCCCAACTGTCGCGTATTTTCTCTACACGTTTCTTGCCGATTCCCGGCACTTCGTAGAGTCGTTCTATGTCGTCTTCAATCACCTCGATGGTTTCCGTTCCGAACCTCTCCACTATCAGGTGGGCGTACTTCGGACCGATGCCTTTTACCAGTCCGCTGCCCAGATATTTTTCTATTCCATACGCCGTGGCGGGCATTACTTCTTCCCAGGTTTCGCAGGCAAACTGCTGTCCGTATCGCTTGTCCATCTTCCATTCGCCATTGCACAGCAATACCGCTCCCACTGGAACATCCAGCAGGTTTCCCACCAGGGTAACCAGGTCGGAATATCCTTTCACCTTGACTTTCATCACGGAATATCCGTTTTCCTGGTTCTGGTAGGTAATCCTTTCTACCACGCAGCGTATCTTGATCATTTCTGAATATATTTATTGTATATAATATATATATATTGTCTATATTTTTGCATCATCACATGCTATTCAAGCAGGGCGATGTTGCTGCAAAGGTAGAAAAAAAATCTGAATTATACAAAACTTTTCCTCTTCTTTTTATTCTTCAACAATCTGCGCAATGCGCCTGATGCTTCTGTTGCGCTGGCTGATGATGAGCGGAACACGTTCTACCACCACCATGGATGTATCGAGGCCCAAAGCCTTAGGCTCGTCAATGCCTATCTTGCCGATAAGGGCGTAGATGGTCATCAGCAGGTTCTGCTGGCGGTTGTCGGAACTCTCCGGGTAATATACGCGGTGGATGATGATGAAGCGGAAATCGCCAGGAATTCCGTTTTTGCGGAGCGAAGGATAGGTGCTTCTCAAATCCACCTTCCTGCTTGCCACCAGGTCTTCTACCACTTGTCGCAGATAGAGGCTCACCCTAGGCTCAATGCGGAAACCTATGCGCATGGTTACACTGTAGAGGGTGTCGGGAACCAGGGTCTCGCAACTGTACTCCAGCGTGTCAGGAGTATCTGCAAATTCCAGATTGATAAGCCAGTAATGGTCAGCACGCTTGGGCTGCTTGTTGATGATGGAATAGAGCAGCTTGTCATCCACCGCACCTTCCTTGTCGGCATGGTTCACATAAACCAGATTGGATGCGTACTTGGGGATGCTCTCGTCGGCCTTGATATCGGAGATAATCTGATAATACTCATTCAGCGGTTTGGTACTGATGTATTGATGGCGGATCTTGATGGCGCGGACCCATACATACATCATCAGGAACAGGATTCCGCCTATGAGCATCGTACACCATCCTCCTGCGAGGAATTTTGACAGGTTGGCGGCAAGGAAAATGCCCTCAATAACGCAATATGCGCCCATAAAGAGCAGGATGAAGATGCGCGCCACACCCTTGGTGCGCAGGTAGAAACCGAGCAGCAGGGTGGTCATCAGCATGGTGATGGTGATGGCGAGACCGTAGGCTGCCTCCATGTGCGAGGAGTCGCGGAAGAGCAGGATGATGAGAACCACACCGATGTACATGGCGAGGTTGATTACCGGGATATAGAGCTGTCCCTTTACATGGGTAGGATGCTTGATTCGCATGCGTGGCCAGAAGTGCAGGTTCATGGCTTCGCTCAATATGGAGAAGGTGCCGCTGATAAGTGCCTGACTGGCAACGATTGCCGCACCCGTGGCCATGATGATGGCAAAAATCAGCATGCTCTGGGGCATGATGGAAAAGAACGGATTCACGGAGGAGGCAGTCTGAATATGGTTCAGCACCCATGCTCCCTGACCCAGATAGTTGAGGATGAGCATGGCCTTTACGAAAAGCCAGCTGATGGTGATGTTCTTTCTGCCGCAGTGACCCAGGTCGGAGTAAAGAGCCTCAGCACCGGTGGTACAGAGGAACACGGCACCCAGAATCAGGAACCACTCTGGCGATTTTGCCAGCAGCATGGCAGCATAGTAGGGGTTGAAGGCCTTCAGAATCAATGGATAAGAGGTGATGCTGAAAGCTCCCGTTACGCCCAGCAGCAGGAACCATATCAGCATGAAAACACCGAACGATTTGCCAATACTCTCTGTACCAAAGCGTTGCACGAAGAAGATGATGGTGATGATGCCCAGTGTGATGGGGATGACTGGCAGGTGGGGACTGATGCTTTCGAGTCCTTCGATGGCTGTGGTAACCGTGATGGCAGGGGTGATGATTCCGTCTGCCAGCAGGGTGCTTGCGCCAATGATGGCCAGAATGTAAATCCACTTGCTCTTGAGTCTGCGCAGCAGGGCGTAGAGGGCGAGAATGCCTCCTTCGCCATTGTTGTCGGCACGCAGCGCCACACATACGTATTTGATGGTGGTCTGCAGGGTGAGTGTCCAGATGATGCACGACAATGCGCCCAGGATGGTGCTCTCGTTGATGGCTTCACCCGTGTGCAGGATGGCCTTCATCACGTAGAGTGGGGATGTACCTATATCTCCAAACACGATGCCCAGAGTGATGAGCAATCCCAGGAAGCCTACTCGATGATGGCAGGCTACTGAACTTTCCGAATTTTCTCTCATATAACTTCTCTTATTTAATTAAATTATTATCCTTTTTAAATTAGGAATTATCCTTTTTAAATGAAGGAGTTATCCTTTTTAAATGAAGGAGTTATCCTTATTTGAACATAAAATATCCCTTTTTGATTATAAATGTGGGTGCAAAGGTATGAACATAAGTGGTAAAAGATGATTTGTTTAACAAGATTTATCCGTTTTAACCTTCGTTTTAATTGGCTGTTAATGACGTAACTACTCAGCACCCCTATGGGCATGAGTACATTTAACATCTTGTTCGTTAAATTAATCCAAAATACAGTTTTATTTTTTACTTCAGTATCTTTTGAAGGTCTAAATATTGTGAGTACGACAATTAATGTAAAAATAAACCAAAGGAATTATGAGAAGAATATTTATAAGTCTGATGCTGACTTTGACAGCATTTATCGTTAACGCCCAACCTTCTGCCATCGCCCCACGCGATTATCAGCAGATGCTGAAGAAGGGAATCGATGTTGATTGGTGGGGAAGAAGTGAGAAAAATAAATATGGTGCCTATTCGGAGACGGCAGTTAAGAGATTTGCACAGCAAGGTATCAAGCATGTAAGATTCCGTTTGCATCATTATCATTTTACTGATGAGGATTTCAAGAGACTGTTTTCGCAGATAAATACCTGCATGCAGAATGACCTGATTCCAATTATAGCCTTCTCTGCAAAGCCTTACAAGGAGAATCCGAATGCTGGGGAGCATGAGAAAGTAGTAGAGTGGTGGAAGAGAATGGCAGAAAAATGTAAGAATCTCTCACCAATGGTTTCGTTTAATCTGATTGTAGAGCCTTCGGATCAAGTAAAAAAAGATGTGGCGGAACTCAACTCCCTTTATGAGGATTGCGTTACGGCTATTCGCAAGACTAATCCCAAGCGAATCGTCTTTATAGCACCTCCGAAACTGTCTCATCCGGAAGGTCTTAAATACTTGAAGATTCCTTCGTCGGGAAATGGCTATCTGATGGCTGAATGGCATTTCTTTGCAGCTGGTCCCAGCAAGTCGAACGACAAAAAACGCTGGACTACAGGTACGGCAGAGGAAAAGCAAAAGATAAAGAAAAGCATCAAGGTGGCAGTTGATTGGCAAAAGAAAACTGGTATTTACACCTGGGTTGGGGCTTGGATGCCTGGCTCTTATAACAAAGACGATAATTACAGTGTAAAGGAACAGACTGAATTTGCATCATTCATGACCCAGCAGCTTGATAAACATGGAGTTCCTTTCGCCATTAATGCCGATCATCATTTTTATGATTATAAGGCTGAACAATGGATTTCCAAATATAAAGATTTGTTGAATACAATATTTATGTGATATTTAAATGAATCTTTTTCGTAAAGAGCGGCCTTCAGGTCGCTCTTTTGAATCAGCTCCATCATGCCTGTTGCTGAATATATTTCAGGAAAATTCATGTTCATTTATTTTATCCTTTGTACTTAAACACTTTCACCATATCCTTGTCGCCACCCACAAGCTGGCTGCATCTGTTCAGCATTCCGGTGTCTGAGAAACCGCATTTCTCCATGACTCTTCCTGATGCAGGATTGCCTGTGAAATGGTCTGCCCAGATGTTTTTGAACTGCTTCTCGTTGATGCAGTAGTCAAGCATCAGCTTCAAGGCTTCGGTGCAGATTCCCTTGTTCCAATAAGGTTTTCCTACCCAGTAGCCCACCTCGCAGTCGTTTTCTCCGATAGGGATGTTGCTGGTTTCATGGGTGTAGTAGCCGATGCAGCCGATAGCCTCGCCAGTCTCTTTCAACACAATCGCCCATGTCGTTTCATTATGGAAGAATGTCCGGATTATCTCCCGACTTTCCTCAACAGACTTATGTGTCGGCCATCCTGCACGAGGTCCCACATCAGGGTCTGAGGCGTACTTGAAGAGTGCCTCTGCATCAGATTCCTGCCAATAGCGAAGTAAAATTCTTTCTGTTTCCATCAGATTATATCAATGTTTTGCTGTCTATTTACTATGTGTGCTTACCCAAGCCAGTCGGTGAAGATAAGTATACATTCGTGCACCTTCTCAAAGAATCTCCCTATCCGGCGCTTGATGCCCTTCCAATAAATCCCATTCTTTTTAATGCTCATATACTTCGTTCTTTATTTTGTTATTAATTCATGTGCAAATACGCCATCAGCGCAATTTGTATCAGCAGAATTGCAGGAGTGCCGTATTTGAATTTCTTGTTCATCGTCTTATGGTGCCAGACTTTCATTCCCTTCCATGCCCCGATGCTTCCTCCAAGTACAGCCAGCAGCAAAAGCGTGGTTTCCGAAATGCGCCACTTGGCTTTCTTAGCCTTGTATTTGTCAATGCCGTACACGATGAATGTAACTGCATTGATGGCAAGGAGATAGTAGGCGAGATAACTATGTAATGTGTTCATGCTCAATTTTCTGTTGTTACTTCTTTATTCTAAATAACCGGAAATCCTTAATGACCTTAATGACCGGAAAAGCCTCTAAACATTCATTTGTTTTTCTGATGAAACTCCTTTCTTGTCTTAGCCATTGCTTCCGTAGCCCTATCGTTGGTTTCTATCAGCAATGGGCTTTTGTGGTATTGCACAATCTTGACCCCGACTGAGTTGTGCCTTTTCTTTTCCTCGATGCATTGAATGATCAAGTCTGGATTGGCTGATTTAGCCGTTGGAGTCTTGTCAAAGTTCTGAATATAGGCGGCATTGGTCAGAAAGAGTAATATGTATAAGTATCTTGTGTCATAATTATTTTATCTTCAATGTCCGCAGATATTCTTTCTGCTCGGGCGTGATTCTGTAGCTCTCGATGGCCTTCTGGATGGTCTTGTTGTGCGTCCAGGGAGCAAGGCGTTTTTGCTCGATGTAGGGAATCGCCTGGTCCCATTGTTTGGCAAGGGCGGTGGCGAAGAACCAGGCTACCATCATCTTTACGTAATACTCTTCGCTCCTTACTGATGCTGGAATTTCAAGATATTCAGCCTTGAAGTCTTTATCCAGGTAATGAGACATAAGTGTCTCTATTCCAAAGCGGCAAGTATAAACGTGTGATGATTTACTCCAAGTCTTGATTTTTGTTAACAGCTCCTTCTTGTGTTTGGCAAACACCTTCGGAGACATGATGTCGCAAACTGCCCAGTTGTCCACGAATGGCAGGAATCTGTCTGTAAGACGAATGCATTCCTCGTAGTCCTTCACCTCGGAAATGAGGAGTCCGTGAAGCATGTTCTCATCGTAGTACTGGTGAGGAAGCTGATGAAGGAATTCCTTGCATTCTGCCTCCTTTGTAAATTCTTTTGCGAACTTGCGGAGCACAGGCACACGAATGCCTATGAAACTTTCCACAGGCACTCCTGGTGTCAGTTTGGCTTGGAAAGCAGCATACTGCTTATCCTGCATGGCGAACAGTCTTTCTTGAAGTGAAGTCATTTTTTATCCTATTAATTTAATGATCTGTTTATCTGAAGCATCAGGCAGGATTTCTTTCAGATGCTCGAAAATCCTCTGATAAGATTCCTGGGGAGTGCGGTTGCATTGGCAAGCCTCCCTGCCATAGAGATCTTCGGGAGTATTGAGCAGCGACCATCCCCAGCCATATTCATGATTGTGCTTGTCGCGAGGATAGATGAAATCCTCGGTTACGATGTAAGTCGCCATTTCCAGTCGGGTGAGATAACCGTCAAACTTGCTTCTCATTCCCTTGCCCGTGAAACCGCAGGCTGCGCGAAGTTCTCTTGTGATGAGACTGCCCGTAGATTGAAGCGTGCTGAGAATGGCTCCTTCTATCGATTCTTCATCCGGACGGGGGTATTTGCTTCTTCTGTAGTTGCAGAAGTCCGGCCACCATTCCTGGCTGATGAATCCTGCTTTCTTGTTGAAGAACTTTCCGTACATACACGGCATTTCCTGCACAATTTCGCCCTTCCATTTCCAAAGCGGCCAGTCCCAACCGCCTTCAGGAAATGTTACATATCGGCAATCCTCTGCTACGATGTCTTCGGCAGAGAATCCTTCAATGCCGCTATCGAGGAGGGGGAGGAAGCCGATCTTCTGAATCAGCTCCATCATGCCTGTTGCTGAATATATTTCAGGAAAATTCATACGCTTTGTTCTTTATATTTTTATCAATTCATTCAGTTTATCCTCTCTGATAATCTTCGGCTGAGCCTTGTCCGCAAGAATGAGAATCTTTTTACCATTACGATAAATATGAAGCTGTCTTTTTGTTAATTTCTTGCCATTCCTGATGTTCTTCTAGATGATTGGTCTTTACCAGTACGCTCTGAAAACCGAAACGCTTACCTGCTTCGGCATTCTCGGCACGGTCATCGAAATAGAGGGTGGTGGCAGGATTCAATCCTGTCTGTTGCGTCATCTCTTCATAGATTTCGACGGATGGCTTCTCTTTCCGCATGGCGTATGAGAGGAAAACTTCATCAAACAGCTCGTCTGTGGAATATCCCAGCTGATTCATCTGACTAACTGATTTCTGCCAAAGCGTGTCGTTGATGTTGCTGAGCAGATAGACCTTGTACCGCTTCCGAAGCTTGACAAATGCCTCCAGTCTTTCCACGGGCAGATTGCCACACAACTCTTCCAGGACTTTTTCTATATCCTCGGTTGTGGTTCCTTTGCGGCAAAGGCTCAGCATCTCTTGCAAAGTTTCTGCTTCCGCCACCAGACCATTAATATATTGGTGCATCAGTCTCTTGATCTTGCGGACATGGATTAGTCGCTTGAACGCCGTAACGCCCAGGCTCTCCATGGCTTTTACAACAGAGGCATCATCAATGTTCACGATGACACCTCCATAATCAAAAACGAGTGTTTCTATCTGTTTCATGCTCTAATCATTTGATAATGATGCGCCTATAATCTGGGAGGATAAGCCATGCTCAACTCCCATATTAGCGCAATATATCTGCAAAAATACAAAAAATATCCAGAAATGTGATTTTATGAATGAATTTTGTTTGCAGAGCTAACATGATTTAACCTTATTCTTAATCTAGAGGAGGCCAACAGTTCCTTCTTGTGTTTGGCAAACACCTTCGGAGACATGATGTCGCAAACTGCCCAGTTATCCACGAAAAGCAGGAAGGTGTCTGTAAGACGAATGCATTCCTCGTAGTCCTTTACCTCGGAAATGAGAAGACCATGAAGCATATTCTCATCGTAGTATTCATGAGGAAGCTGATGAAGAAATTCCTCGCAATCTGGCTCCTTTGTAAATTCTTTTGCGAACTTGCGAAGCACGGGTACACGAATGCCTATGAAACTCTCCACAGGCACTCCCGGTGTCAGTTTGGCCTGGAAAGCAGCATACTGCTTATCCTGCATGGCGAACAGTCTTTCTTGAAGTGAAGTCATAAATTCTTTGTTTTATAATGCAACATAGAAGGAGCAATTGCCACTTTATTCCATTCTTCCATATTTCATTTCCACGCCCTCTTTATCATATTGCTTGCGCTTGCCGGTTGGTGGCTCAGTAAGTGTGATGCGAACTACAGCCGTGCGTGAAAGGGAACGGGCGATGCTCTCGTCGAAAGCATCCATGTGTTGAGGAAGGAAACGCTCACAGATTAGTCGGAGACCATGAATCTTCTCTGCATCCTCGGTCACGATTTCTGCCTTGCCGAATGCAATGGCTGATTTGAATTGCAGGGTGAAACTGCCGTCCTTCGGACCAACCGTAGGCGCACAACGTGTTACGGCTGAAAGGCAAACCTCGGGATGAGTCTTGATTACCTCCAGTTTTTTGCCTTCCAAGGCACCATGAAAATACCAATTCACATCATCATCTGATGCGAGTGATAGGGGTAAACCATAAGGCTTGCCGTCTTCGTCAATAAAACTGACCGTTATATACGGAGCCTTGTGCATTACTTCCAAAGCCCACTCACTATCCATTGCTCTTGATTTCTTTCTCATTTTTTAATCCTTTGTACTTAAATACTTTAACCATATCTTTGTCGCCACCTACGAGCTGGCTACATTTATTCAACATACCTGTATCGACGAAACCGCATTTCTCCATGACTCTTCCTGATGCAGGATTGCCTGTGA